>CEVA01072208.1_pt1 | contig 34434 bp, 45 predicted proteins | sample 361521 | NCBI WGS metagenome assembly CEVA01 (sample SAMEA2622823, study PRJEB7988) | marine metagenome | isolation source: saline water (ENVO:00002010), including | reverse complement strand
CTTTTTTAAAAACAAAAAGCAAATCTTCTTTTTCTTTTTGTAAATTACTCATTTTAAATCCTTAAAATAAACTATTTTATAGAATAATTCATTTATCTTTTTTGTCAATTTAAATATAGGCTTTGTTTTTCTTTTAAATAAATGATATAATCACCTTAAAATGTGGAGTAATCAATGAGTAAAAACACTATTAATGAGACTTTATTTTCAATATCTCAATTTTCCTTACCAGCTTCTTTTATATTAAACATATCTTTAATATATCCGTTTTACTTAAATATTATAAAAATTAAAGAACTTAATGTTTCTGGTGATTCAATCCTTTTACCAGCCTTTATTTGTATATCTATTTTCTTGTATGGTACTTTTTTCTTCTCTTGTTTTTTATTTTCAAGTGGTTTTATGAATAAGACCTTGTTTTTGAAAAAACATGGTTTCATAACAAAAGATAAAAAAGAATATTTAGTGCCAAAGTTGTTTTATTCTAATTCAAAATTTAGAATTGAAATTAACATAAAAAATAAAAATGTCTTATTAGGTTCCAAGTTTATCCAGAAAGATTTTTCATTGGAATTCGTTAATATTGATGTTTTAGATAAAAATAATAATTCTATAAAATATGATATTCTATTATCAGATAGCGATGATATTTTAATTGAGAATATCTCTTTCTTTGATAAATATAAAATTAGAAAAATTGTATTAAATAAAAAGGAAGACATATCAGAAGACTTCCTTTTTGATTTGTCTCTCAAGAGTCTACATTAAATTTTGTAAACTAATTCAAACAAATCTGGTTCCAACAAACACCCTTCTTCACAAAAAGCAGAAGGGTTTTTTATTCTGTGCTCTAATAGGGAAGGAAGCAAGGATATATCAGAACCGTCTACTTTTAATAAGTAATTGTAATAGTCTATTTCTGTCTCTGTCACTCTCTCTGACTCTCTTTTAGCCAGTTCTGAATCTACTAAATATTTTATTGTATAAAGTAATAACATAGGAAGCACTATTATGGAAAATGGTATTGCAAAAAGATAGTAAAACAACTTTTCTTTTACATCCATATCATTTTCTTTTTCTTCTCTCAGCCAATTATACTCATTGTCTGTCGCTGTAAAGAATAGTTCTTTTATTTGTTTTCTTGTTTCTTCTTTGTTTTTTGTCTTATTTAAGAAAGTTTCATATATTTTATGCTTTTTTACATTTAGTATGAAAAAAGAACCTATTACTTTTTCTTCGTTTATATCTATCTCTTTCTTTTTATTTAGTGCTTTTTCAAATACTTTTTCATAACTTTTTTGCATTAATTTTTCTTTGTTTTTAATGTTTCCTATTTTCGGACGATAATTAAATATATTCATTGTTGAAGTCATTACTAATTCATAAAACAAATCCAAGTTATCTTCAAAAAAAGGAACTAATAATTTTTTATTTTTTAAAAGGTGAGTAACGATCATATCAGAAGCATCATTGTAAAAGAAGTTTTTACTAGGTTGTGATTTTGATTTTAATAATTTTGTGTCACTTGAATTTTTCGATTTTATTTTTATATTCAGTAATCTTGAAATGAAATCTACTTTTTCATCGTGGTTCTTTTCTTCTTCCAGATATGTATCTATTTTAAGATTCATAACATTTTCAATCTCTGATTCTGCTGGATTGTGTGGCTCTATTTTTTTTAGACTACATATTTTATTAAAAACATAAAGGATGTTTTCTTTTTCTTCTTTTAGATTTTCCAATTATTTTTCCTCAATAAATAAAAATTGATATTAAAGTTTTTTCTTTAATATGTCAATTTAAAATAGCTTTACTTATTATTTTAAAGACATTTTCTTCTCTTTTGTATTAAACACTAATAAATAAGAAAGACCTGATATTAGACCTATTATATGACTTTCATAAGCTACCTTTGCATTAATCAATTCCGAAGACGTTGGGGAGCCATAAATTGTATCAAAGATGACTTTTAGAACAATCAAGAATGTTGTTAAAATAAACCACGGCTTCTTTAAATTTGAAGCCATAACAACAACAAGCCCATGTATCATTCCAGATAAACCTGCATAGGTCATATCTTTATATTCTGGAAGAAAGCACAATACTATGCCTACTAAAAAAGAACTGTATAATACAAATCCTATATTTGCCTTCTCTTTACCAAATGCAGCGAAACATAAAACAACTGCAGTTAGGTTCATTACTAAATGATTTAGATTTGTATGTGTGAATGTTGAAGTTACAATTCTCCACACTTCTCCTGATTTGATTAGATTCAAATCCCAAATAAACCATTCTTTTACGACAGGTATTTGTCCTAAAATTGATAGCAATATTATAAATATTAATGTTTTGTTTTTTTTAAGCATGATCTAAAAAAATTCCACATTCCATAGCTGATTGAATCTCTTGAATGTTTGTTTCTTTGAAATTAAGAATCAGATTATCTATTTTGTTTTTTGAATGCACATTATTTGAATACTCTTGATCTTCTATTAATATATCTGCGATATAGCTTTCAAATATCATTAACTGATCTGTTTCTGGATTTAAGGCGAAATTAAATCTACTTTTATCAATTTCTTCCTCTCCATATTCTTCTTCATAGTTTAAGTAAGATAACTTATCTACCAATCCTTTAAATGAGTCAAACAACTTGATTTCTTCTTTTGTTTCTGGCATTTCAATAAACATATGAAATTGTCTACCTTCATTGTTTGAATCACTTTCGATCAGTCTGTAATATTTTTTCATCTCTTAAATACCTTTAAATATAAAAGATTATTATACTTAAAAACAACTTCAACAACAACAAAATTTTTCTAAAAAAATATTAATAATTTGTTTATATTTTATTTATTTCTTTACTTTTAAATAACCCGATGATAATTTCTTTCTTTAATAAAAAAAGGAATAAATATGTCAGATAAGAATTTAAAAGAGTCTATTCAAGAAAATAAAGAAGCGTTATCAAATTTCAATACGAAGACAAACATAAAAGCCGATCCAAAAAATACCCCTTCCGCTCGTGGGTTTATGGATACACTAATTACTTTTGCTGCTATTATCGGTATTCCCGTATTAATGATTGGCTCTCTTATGTCAATGATCAAAGATTCTAATGAACAAAAATACTTATTATTGGAAAAAATATAGAAGAATTAGTTGCTTTGCCCAAGAAAGACACTGATAGCTTATTTAGAACTGAGAAAGCTTTATTTTCAAAAGGAACTATTGAAGGTAATGAAGTTTATATTTTAGAAAAAGCAAAGTCATTTGTTTCTCATTATTCAGTTCTTTGCTACAATATTCAAGAAAAAACGAATAAAGAATATTTTAATGATAATAAATCATTAGCCTACATTCCTTTTAATGAAATCAAATCTACTATTGGTTGTTATCTAGACAAGAACAAAGAAGAAAATCAAGACGGTTATATTAAAATATTTTATAATCAAAAATAAAAGGTAATAAAATGGATCATCTTAAAAACAGAGATACAGAGATTATGATAGATAGTCTTTTAAATTCAAAAGCAGAACATTGGCTTTATGCTATTGCTATTGTTTTGGCAGTTTTATGTGTTATGTTTATATTTAAATATATTAAAAAAAGTATAAAGGGCTTTGGCGATAAAAAATAAACTAAAATAATTATTCAGAAAAACTTCTTTTTACTTTGTTTCTTAGGAGTTTATTTTGAATAAAAACGATGTGATTAAATGTTTTATAAATGCAGCTTTCTTTTATTCTGTTTTTTCAGCTCTATTTCTTCTCTATAAAAACACGAATACAGAATACCTTGTCGAAAAAGCTTCAAAAGAACTTCAAGTACATAGAACTTATTATGTTGAAAAAGATATAAGACATTGTAAGCAAACTAAATACAGAAAGGAATTTAAAGAGGGGTTCTTTTTAGGTGAATACAATAATAAAGTCATCTTATGTAAAGGAGACGTTTTATGAGCAAAAAAAACTTCTCACTTTTTATACTTTTTTCTTTTGGTTTTTTCTATTTTGATCCACTTAGCAATTTTAAATTTGGAAATAATCTTTCTCGACTATTTGAGAACGAAGAACACTCTTATATTTTATCTGTAATTAATCAACCAAAAGAAATTGAAAACCATTATTGTAATAATATAAAAGAGGAACTTAATCTTTTCTATAAGACAGAAACTATTGAATATTATTCATATTTAAAAAACAAGGAGGTATTTACATGTTCAAAAAGATAACAGCGATATATAAAGAACATCAGGTAGGATTTTTTTATTTAAAGTGTTTGGCTTGTATTCCTCTTGCTTTCATTACTTTGTTTGGTGGTTCTGTATTAGAGGAAATGGTAATTAAAAAAATTGCAAGTGAAGAAATTGATTTAACAAAACATGAAGTCCTATATACGATTAAAAAGAACGAACATATAAGTGAAAAATAACAAGGAAAGTTTAAATGAATACAATTGAAAAATTAAAAGCTACTTATTTTATGTTACTATTATGGTTGTCTTTATATTTACAAGAGCCTTTTTTGTTTCTTGTTTTTAGTCCATTTATTCTTTATTCAAAAATTGACTTATCAACTGAGAACAAAAAGAAATCACATTACTTACTTATTTTTGCCTGTTTCTGTTTTGTATTAATTGACCTCGTTGATAGTGTTTCTACTCCAAGATCAAGGTTTTTAACAAAAAACGATGAAGTTATTCAAATATTCAATTTTAATGATAAAAACTTATCTGATAAAACATTACCACTTGATGAAAGCTTAGATTATTATTCTTTGCAAAATAAAAAAGATATTGATTGTGAAAATTTTTTAGTCTTTATCTCAAATATAGACAATATTTATGACAACTTAAATGATTTATATAAAAACGAAAAGTGTATTAACATCAATGTTATTGTAATAAATAAAAAAGATAAAGATAATCTTGTAAAAGAGTTATATTTTGAAAAAATATTCTTAGATATGGATTTTTTTGATAATAAAGGTTTTAATATTGTTTATTTTAATGATAACAAAGCATTTGCCAATCAATTCATATTTGATTTGACTAGATATCGTTATATAAACATAAATTCTTTATCAAAAACTAAAAACTATTATGTTTTTTATAATGAAAAAAAATCTTATGAGGAGGAAGAATGGGATTAAATATAAGAAACATTTTGATTGTTATATTTTTTATTTCTTTGTTAAAAATTAACAATCCACATTTGGATAGTGGTCTCAAAAATTATTATTATCTCCAAGACCTCTACCTTGAAAGTAATATTTTATATAAGAAATATAAAAAATTCACTCAGAAAGAAATATTGTATGATTTTAAAACATATGGTGATAGTAATTGTGAAAAAGTTTTATTCTTCCCTGACACTAGATTTCACCTTTTTAATGAAAATATATTTGAAGAAAAATGTGTTTTTATTTATGTTTTAGATTATTACAACAATGAAGATTTTATATACTACAAAGGACAATTTAAAAATAAAAAGTATGATCATTTAAGAGGACTCCCTGTTTATTTCTCAGGAGACGGGTTTTTTTATGCACAAGAATTTATTGATTAGAAAATTAATGTAATTATATGAAAAACACATAAAACAATTGATTTATTATTTTGTATATGTTACTTTCTCCCGATATTTGGATATAGAGGGATAATATGTTTTTTAGAACTGTTTTTTTTACATTGATGATACTAATTTCGCAAAACATAACCGCCAAAGAGTTAGTTGCTACTGTCACCACCTTCGAACAAGGAAATAAAGAAAGTAAAATTGTTATACCTGTTTACTCAGATATGACTAATGAAGAAATACTATCCAAGTATCGTCCTACCGATAAAAAAAATGAAATGAAAGGTGAATGGTCAAAAAGTGGAAAATATTACAAATATTCTAGTTCAAATAGCTTTCATTTGTGTGCTGCTGCATTAGGCGGTGGTATAAGAACTTGTGTCTCTCGAAGTATCGTTTCTGGAGAAAATTTAATTAAAAAAGAAGGTCTTTCTCAAAGAGAACTCGTTTATGCAAATGAAAAAGAATGTAGAGGTGAGGAATCTTCTTCTATTAAAGTTGATTCTTTTGATGAAAAATTTGCATATTTTTCAATTCAGAAATGTAAAAAAAATAAAAATGGAAAACCAAACCGTATTAAAATAAAGAAAATGGCAATAAAACCGATAATCAAGGATTATGTTGTTAAAATTGAGCGAAATAGAAAAATAGACGCTTCTCTTTCAAAAGTTTTCCCCGAAGATTTTCTTACTTGTGAAGGAAACCCTTGCGATGTCATTACTGGTAATAAAATAGAAACAAGTGTTGATTATCCACATCCTGACTTTCCAATTGTTCGTGTTTATCAGTCTAAACTAAGGTATGTTAATACTGGTATCGGAGCTGGTTGGGCATTTAATTTTGAAACAAAAATTGAAAAAGACAAAAATAACGTATTTTCTTTAATTCAAGGTGGCGAAACTTATAAAATTGAAAATCAACAAATAAAATCATTTCCAAGATCTTTATTTATCAATAAAGATAGTGAATATATCGTTATTTTAAAAGACATGATTTATAAGTTTAATAAAAATGGTTTATTAAAGTCTATTTCAGATTTTTATGAAGAAAAAGCTAATTTTTTATACACCAATAACGTTGTTTCCAAAATAAACTTAAAAAATGGATTTTATACTATTCACAGAGAAAACAATAAAATCACCAAAATCACTACTCCTGATAAAAAAGAAATAACTTACCACTTTGAAGATTATAATGTAAAAAGTGGAGAATATGAGTTCGATTCATATCTTCTAAATGGTTTTTCTGACATTAACGGCAATAATACAAGTTATGAGTACACAGATCTTTTATTGTCAGGAAGGACTAATAAAAATGGACAGCCTTTTGCTTCTTGGGAGTATAATGATCTTGCACAAGTGACAGAATCTAGACATGGTGATTTTGATATTACTAAGATACATTATCAAATAAAAGGCAACAAAGAATTGAGAACAGTAAAAACTCCTTATCATACAAATAAATATGAAATAAAAGATGGTGTTTTTTATAAAAAGAATGATAATGAAATAAAGTCTAAAAAAGAGACAACTTCTTTTAAATATGAATATTTGAAAGAAGAAGGCTATGGAAGCAATTTACCTACAAGTATTCTAAATAAAAAAACAAAAGAGCTTACTACTATTGAATATACAAATAACAATCAATATGGTTATTATCTTGAAAAGTCGATCTCTATAAATGACAATAAAATGGTTTATCATTATGATGGTTTAATTCTTTATAAAATAGAGGTATTTAAAGGAGAAGAACTAAGTGGCACTATTCTAAATGAATTCAATAAACAGAATCAAATTAAAAAATTATTTATAAATGACAGTTTGATTGAAGAGTATGCATATCATCAAGACGGCAATTTAAAAGAATATAAAAAATTTGAAGACGATTCTCTCGTAGAAAAAACTATATATGAAAATTACAATGAATTCAATCAACCTAAAAAAGTTAGTTTTAATGAAGATGTCACTTTTTATGACTTCAACTCATTAGGATATAATACACTTATTGAAAACGATAATGTTAAAGTAGAGTTTACTCTTGATGCTGAAGGTAATCAATTAGAAATAAAAGAATATGACAAAGCAACAAAAGAAACTCAGATCATAACACAGAACTTTGATGCTTGGAATCATTTAAAGACAAAATTACATAACGATTATAAAGAAGAATATTTTTATCAACCTGATAATAATATTGAACAGATTAAAGTATATTATAAAGACCAAATTATTGAAGATAAGACTTTTTCATATGAAGATGGCAATGTATCAAGTGTTAAGTCTAAAAATGAAGCTGATTACTTTCATTCACAAAAAAACAAAAAAAATGGTATTTTACATAAATACAAAATGAATCATGTTGCTTCTGAGGTCTTTATTAATTCTGACAATAAACCTGATTATATAAAAGTCGGAAATAAAAAAATATTTACATATGAATACGACAAAGATCTTACAACTATTACAACCACAAATAAAGTTAAGTACAAAGAATCAAAAACAGAAAATCGTATTTATTTTGAATCAAAAGAATATGGAGAAGAAGAATATCTTAAAACAGATTCAGTTGTTACGATTAACCGAAATGGAATTAAAGAAAAAAGATATTATGACGGTGAGAAGATTATTCGCATAGAAAAAGAAGGACAACCTGACACTATTTATTCTTATCCTGATAAGAATAAACTTAAAATTTCAAAAAACAATGACTCATTAACTATCAACAATAATAAACTTTATTATGAGCAAATAAACAAATTTGATGGAAAAGAATCTACATTTAAAGCTGAGAAAGATAAATTAACCTATCCTTCTGGCAATACAGTGCAATATATATTTGATGAAAATAACGTTCTTACCGATATTTCATTTAATGATTCTATTGTTATTAAAGATCTTGTTTTTAATGGTGGTAATGACTATCATTCATTTGAATATGGTAATGGTATTAAAGTTTCTAAATCTTTTGACCATTTAAATCTTTTAACTAATGAACACAACGGCTTATTTGAAGAAAAAGTTCTTATTGAAAAAGGTCGAATCAAAAACATAAAATACTCAAATGAAGATAATGTTTTTGATTATAGATTTATGTATGACAAAAAGAATCAATTAGAAAAAATAAATAAAATAGAAGAAAAGTTAATCGAAGATAAAAAAGAAAAAACCAAAATTGAATATAAAAGAAAATTCGATGAGAATGGCAATATAAAAACTTCTTTCTTTGGTGATAAGTATAAATATAAGAAGAATAGCAATCAAATAGATTCAGAATTAGCTGATTATGATATATCAGGAAATATGATTTTAATTGATGACATGACTATTGTTTATGGAGATAGGAATGAAATATTAGAAGTATTTAACAAAGACAATCAATTGATTGCTAAATATAGTTACAATCTTAAAGGTGAAAGAGCAAAAGCTGTTTATCCACTTCATGATATTGTGAAATATTTTTACTATGACAATGAAGGAAAAATGATTGAAGAAGAAATAAATGGTGAATTTAAATCATTTATCTATTTAAATTGGCAAATTATAGGTTATAATTATAAAGGACAGTTATATTTTAATCATTATTCGTCAGAAAACACAATTAAAGCTACTACGGATATGAATGGAAATATTGAATATTTTGATTATGGCTTTGAAAACAACACAAACAATAGTTTTGTTATGTATTTAGGTCAATATAAAGACGAGGTGACAGGGTTGTATTATAATTATAATAGAGATTATTCTCATAAATTAAAAAGGTATCTTCAAATTGATCCATTAAAGTTATATGATGGCTCTAATCCATATATTTATGTAAATAACAACCATATAAACTATATAGATACCAAAGGATTATGCTCTTGCAAAAATGTAGGTCAAAAGGTTTTAAAATCTGCTTATAAAGAACATTATATTAAAGAAAAGAAAAATAATATAAATGAAAGTTGGAGATGGGGAAAGTATGATAAAATCGGTTTTAAAGGAATGGATTTTTTTAGGTATGGTGGGATTTTAAATACTATAAGACCTTATATATATGACAGCACTGATCATCATTTTTCTGGTATTAATAAATGCAATATCTTTGTTGATTATTTATATCGACAGAATGGATTTGAAATGCCGTCACGTGACTCTTATAAAGTTTTTGGAGCTAATGCTTTTTATAAAAGCAATAGTAATATTTCCAAATATTTTAAAGAAATAAAAAAATCTGAATCTAGTGCTGGAGATTTGATTGTCAAATCGGGGGATGAATATTCATCTGGTCATATTGGTTTAGTTGTAGACCAAGAAAAAACTATTTCTGCATCTACTATGGGAGTTCGATTTAGTGATCATAAAGCGTATGAAAGTACTGTTGTTGGTTCTGAAAAACCAAAATATTATAAATATATAAATTGTAGTTGTGAGTAAATATATGAAAAATGTTTTTTTTGGCGTAGTTATTGGTTTTGTTTTATACATTGTTTTTTATCTTTCATTTCTTACTAATATAAATCCTTACCCACAAGGTTTTAAAGATATTTTAAATATTGAAATATCACAAAAGTATGAAGGTCTTTATTATGGAATTTTAAATTGTAAAACAAAAAAAAACAAGAATGTTATAAAAAATTATTATATGGAAAAAGACAAAATAAATAAAAAAATTATTATTTGCAGGAGGCAAATTAATGAATAAAATTAATATATCGATAATCCTATTGACTTCTATTCTTACTTTTTTCGTATTATTTATTTTAGGGATTTTGTATTTGAATAATTTTATTTACCCAAAAATAAAAATAGAATATGAAGATAAAAAAGAAGAAGTCTTTATTGAGAACAAAAGAGAAATTGAAAAAAATTTAAATATTAATATAGGACATTGTGATATTCCTATAAAAAATGATATGACTAATATTATTATTGCAGAGGATTATTTCTTTTATTTTTACCTAGACGAATCTTATAATGAGAAGATTTGTTATTTAAAAAAACAAAGATAAACTATGATTAAATTTTTAAAAACCATATTCATTATTTTAGGAGTGTTGATCTTATCACTTTTGTCACTGCATTATTTTTTATTTAATATAGAAGGTTGGATTGTTGATCGATATATTAAAAGTGAAATCAAAAAAAATGAAATCACTTCTGAACAAATGGTTTCAACAATTATTAATGGTGAAGATTGTCTTAAAGTAATATATATTAAAGAATATTCAGATAATCATTCTCAATCTCAAATTTATAAAAATGTAAAAGAAGATCTCAATACTGAACGTTGTATTAACCTTTTAGTTTTTAATTATATAAATGATAAAGGAGAAATTGTTGAATCTCATCTAGTTAATAATCTTATTACACACGAAACAAAAGTTTCTTTCGGCTCTCCTGATGTTATTATTGGCAATTCTTGTGGCAATCATTATATTGAAAGACTAAGAGCACACTATGCAAAAGTTATTTATAATAAAAAAGATAATTGTCCATTTTATATTAACAAGGTATTTGATATCGCCATTGACGTATGATAAAAAACTTGAATTTTTATGATTTTTTATATATAATACTGAAACGAACAGGAGGAACATTAAAGTATATGCTTCATCATAGAGAAACAAAAGATTATGAGTTAATTGTTATCCATACGAACTCTTATGCTGGTCACTTTTCAAGAGAAATGGTCTCTTTCATTACTAGTCACACCGATGAGTCTGAATCTGGATTTAAAGCAGAACATGAGGTTTATGAATATGATTACTCAATGTTTAAAGACAGCATTAAACATATCATTGACGAAAGTGAAAACATTTTAACACCTTTTATCTTATGCTCAAACCATAATTATGTAAATAATGGTTTAGGCTACCATTATCATGTAGATGACAAATATGGAAAAGAAAAAGCTTGCCAACACCATAAAGACTTTATAAAGAAAAATGCTAATCAACACATCAATAACTATAAAAAGGTTATTCAATCATATCAAGAAGAAGGTGAAGACTCTGAGTTGTATAAAAATTATTCAAGAGTAGGTTGGAATATTCAAAAGCTTATGGATCAAATCAAATCACATGAAGAAAAGATTGAAGAAAGCGACAAAATGACAACTAAAGACTTAACTGAACACACCGCTTATAATTCAATAGCTATTGTTTTTGTCAGAGGTGGTATTACAGAAAGTATAATCGATATTGTAAAAGAACGTTCACAAGATTTTGTTAAAATGTATACCAACCCTAAGTCGCCTAACTTTAAAAGACGTAAAGGTTATGCTAATTTGAAAATTGAAAGATTTGAAATAATAAAAGACAGTTGATACTGTCTTTTTTCATTTTAATCATTTACCAATACCGAATGATTATTTATTGCATTTATTTCTTTTTCTAGATTTGATATTTCTTGTATTTCCGACTGTCTTTTTGACAATTTTCTTAGTTTTTCTTTTTTTGTTTTTATTACTTCATCTACAAGAACATTATGTAACGAATTTAATTTATCTTCTTTTTCTAAGTTTTCTATTTCTTTAAAATAGATATCTATATTTTCAAGAATAATGTCGTCTAGTTCTTTTTTTATTAGATCTCTTTTTTCTTTTATTTTGTCTGTTTTATTCCACCAATTTTGTCTCTTTTTAATTACCTTTAACAATCTTCTTATGAAAATCAAATAATCTAATAAACAAGTCAAAAAAAGACAAATAAAGAATTTAAGAAAAATCATTGATTCAGGTAAAAGCTCAAAATAAGTACCTGATTCCATAAATAAAATGAAGAATATAAAAAATGAAAAAAATGAAGCTTCCAATAGAAATTTTTCTATTTCTTTGAAACAAGAGTTTTTATCCATTCTTTTTGATATTTTTCTTGATTTTTTTTCTAGTTCTTTAAATAATTTTTCTGCTTTTTTTATTTCCATTTCGCATTCTCTCTTTAATTAAATATTTTCTATTTCAAGATTTAATTTTTCTGTTTTTTCTCTCATTGACGCTTTTTTTAGTTTATTTGAATTAGAGTTTACTATTTTTTCTTCTTTAATTTTTTTCTTTTCTATAATATCTTCTACTATAAAACTTGGTATATCATCTACTTCTTCGTCTGTCATATCTTCTAATTCCTTTAATAACAGATCTACGTTCTCATTAGATATAGACAAATCAGATTTTCTTAATTGATCTTCTTCATTTATTTTTTTTATTTTTAGCTCTGCTTTTAAAATTCCAAACCCATAATTTAAAACAGCTAAAGTCGGAAATATAAATAATGAAGCAATAATTATAAATATTATTTTTGTTGGATCTTCAATTTTAAAATTAAAACTGTTTAATAATAAAACAAAAAAATCAATAAACAGCAATAAAACAGCCACTATAATCCAACCAGAAAAAGAAAAACTTAAAACATCACCTTTTTTCTGAACAATATCTTTTATTTCTTTTATTTTATTTTCTCTTTTTTCTATTCTGCTATAAGCAGCTTTTAAGTCTGATATTCTTGACATCTCTTACAAAACCTTTTTCTAAATATTAAAAAAAAGACAATATCAAAAAATATTCAGCTTTACAATCTTTTTATTTTGGAAATGTTATTTTTATTGACTTTTCTTTTCATAAAGAATAGGATAAAAACAAAAATACAAGGAGTTCTTTTTCTTAATATTTATGGATTTGTTTTGTGCTTAAATATCGAACAACGTGATTTTAAATCTAATATACATTACCTTTATCTTTTACTTATTACATTTATTTTCACGTTTTCTTATTTTCTTTGTTTTTTCAATTTTCTATTTTTATAAAAACAATCACTTATTTCAATATTTGTTTTTGAAAGTATAATTGATTTTCATCTTTCTTTTTTCTATAAGTTTAAGTGGGATAAACTTATAAATAAAAAAAGAATGAAAAGATTTGGTTTAATAATTTATGAATAAAAGAAGAATGAAAAGATTTGGTGCAATATCATTAGTTATAGCCGGGTGCAGCATTGCAACAGGTTTAATCATTTATGCACTTGGACAAAATGTAAATCTGTTTTATATGCCAACTGATATTGTTCATGGTATTGACGGCAAAAAACCTGAAATTGGACAACGATTAAGAGTAGGTGGCATGGTTGTCGAAGGCTCATTAAAGAGAGACCCTAAAAATTTATATATTGAGTTTGATTTACATGACAACAATGAAATAATTACGATTAATTATGAAGGAATACTCCCTGATCTTTTTAAAGAAGGTCAAGGTATTGTTGCGCAAGGAACATTAATAGACAAAGAAGTTATAAGAGCAACAGAGGTGTTGGCAAAACATGATGAAAATTATATTCCTCCTGAACTGGCGGAGGGACTAAAACAAAATCATTCAGGAAAAGGACTTACTTATGGAGAGTAATTTTTCAGATTAAAACCTTATGGCTTTTATTCATTTTTATAATAAATCACAATAAAATTGAAAAAAAACGAATTGTTTAAAAATCACTTTAAAGCAAGTAAAAAAAAGAATAAAAACAATAATATTAGTAATATTGTAATCTTAAATTTACAAAGATAACAAAATAAAGAAAAAATAAATGTGTTTAAAAACGTTGCGGGACGTATGCGGAATTGAAACCAGTTATTTTTTTATAAAAAATATAAATAAAAATAAGAATATTAATTCTTTTAAAATAGTTAATTTTAATGACCTAAAATAAAAAATTTAAAATAATAAAAAATGATTTTTATAGTTGAATCGTTAGGCGTTTTTTGATATGATTGATTTTACTTTATATTATGAACTGGAGAAAAACTATGAATCCTATTGTGAAAATTATTGTAACTTTTGAATATCTTATTAATGGTTGGCAAATCGATCTTGTTTATGCCAACGGAAAAGTATTTGACTACACAAATGCACAATTTGAAAGTAACATCAAAAACCAAATACAAGATAGATTATCAAATATTTCTTCAAGCTGGCTTATAAACCAAGAATCAGAAGAATATTTTGATGAACAAAATATTTCTGATTATGTTGATGAAGAACCTATTATAGAAGAAATCAATCTTTATTTTTCAATTTTTAATAAATCTATTCCTATCGAATTCAAATATTCTTGCGATACTTAATTATTGAATATCAGGGAAACGAGGTAAAACAATGTTTGAGCCGAAATATTTGATTGAAAAAGACAACGAGATCAAAAAAGCATATTTAAAAAGAGACCAAATAACAAAAAACAAAAAACAAAATCTGAGATAGCTCTTTATCTAAAACAAAATCTTATTAACACAAAAGACGCAGATTACCTTTTGTTTATGAAAGAAGATAATCAGTTAAAGAATCTAAAAACTGAAATATCCATTGCAATAACACATTATGCAAATAATCAAGGATTTGAAAATTATAAAGAATTAAAAAGAGAAGAATTATCTAATCAAGAAGAAATGATTTACAATTACTAAACACAACAGAGAGATAATAGGAAAAATATGAGTGTAAGTAAAATAACTTCTCTCCTTGAAATTTCATTTATTTTTTTGTATAATAAGTCAAAATTAAATAAAAGGTGTTTTAATGAATAATGTTACTGATAAAGAATGGTATGAAATACATAAAAACTCGATGAATAGAAAAGGTTCTGTTTTTAATATTAAAAACAGCCATCCTTTCGGAGTTGTCGTCGATGGAAAAATGAAATGTATTCGAAAGCATTCTTTTGAAAGATTTGATTCAAAAGCATTTGTTTATGCTTTTCTAAATGATAAATTATTGAAAACTGTTGCTGAACTTCATGACTACAAAGACCTTGATACTTGTTATTCTTTTAATACTTTGTACCAAGCTAAAAAATATATTGAAAATTTTAAAAAAGAATACAACCTTAAAGAAAGTCAAGGTATTAGCTTTCGAATAAACCTTTCTGTTTCTAGGAAAACATACGTTCCTTGGCGACTAAACCAAGATTCCAGTATCGATACAACTTCTGACAACGATCTACATTATGATTTTGAAGAAGCAATTAAAGAAAATCCAGAAAATAAGATCTTTAAACATTGGCAAGAAGAACGTCTTTCAATGAATTTTGCAAGTAGAGATTTTGATTATGAAGTTGTTTATGATTCTAAAAAAGATGGGTTTGAATTGACAGACGAAAAGATTGAAGAAATTCGTAATTCTATTGCTAAAAGATTTAATGCATATACAAAAGAGCTATATGAAGAAAATCAAAATAAACTCTCTTGCAATTCTGTTTTAAAAGGTATCTTAGATTTTGAGTGGGACAACAACAATGATAAAATAAAACATTGGAATAGTTTAAATCTTTACTGCAAAGATGGCTCTACTAAAAGAAAAATATTTTATGAGATTCACAATGATTCATTTTCTATTCAATTATCAAATAACATAGAAAATTTCTTTATGTCTTCTTTTGGTTTCATTAATTATGATATTAATGTTCAAAATAATAAGATTATTGCAAAATCTAATATTTCAAAAGATATTATTAAAGTCGATAATGTTACTGAATTAATGACCGAACTTAATAATAAATTAGCTGAAGCTTTATTAAAGAATTCAAATGAAAAAAATAACGACTTTTTTGATCTTTATTGCTTACCTATGAAATCTTTGAAAACATTAAAAACAAAATATAACGTAAAAAAAGGTTTTTGGGATATTGAAAATATATCTTTAATTTCCGAAGATCAAAAAATATTTGAAGAGCATATCTTTAAACAACTTGCTGATCTTTTAAACTCATATAGTGAAAAAAATTGGGACAAGGCTCTTATTGAAAAAATTAAGATAAATAATACTTTACCATATAGAGAGAAAATGGCTCTTTATGATTATATTAAAGATTTTTTAATTGATAACGATTATGTTAACAATGAACAAAATCAATGTAGCAATTTAAATATCAAAACGATGAACTTTATATTTGAAGTAGAATAACTAGTTAACGTTTAAATAAAAAGGTTTCCGAGCAAGGAAACCTTTTTTTGTTTTTAAATGTATATCGAATTGAAAAAATTCTCTTTTTCCAATTCTTTCTTTATTTTAGGTAAATAACATTTTTCAGGATGATTGTTTTTATACGCTTTAATCTTTTCATATTTTCTAGTCAATTCTTTCTTCGTCATATTAGAGATAGGTTTACTATCAATATCATAATGAATCTTACCTTTATGCATATCTATATCAACTTTTATTATTGCATAATGTAATTTCCTTCCATGTATTTTATGAATTCTTTTCTTTTCTTTATATATCTGATAAGAAATTGACTTTGCTTCTTCTGTAAATCTTAGTATTTGTTTTTCACCAGTCATTAACAATGGTTCATGAGGATAAGGGATATTTGGTAAATATTTATCACAATAAGCAACATACTCTTCTATTAAATCTGATTCCCTCATTACACTTCCTCTAAGTAAATACTTATTATCGCTGTTACACGGCTATTCATGTCGTCTAATAACTCTACTTCTTTTTTCTTAAAGATCATTTCCTTATTGTGGTATGATTTAACATATTCTTTTGGACAAGAATCTTTGTTTTCAATATAAGTTAAAGGTCTAAATGTAAAAGTTTCTCCAACGGAAACATTTTCAATAATTTGTTCCGAATATCTTATTATTTTAGATTCATTTAATTCTTTACTGTTACTTCTAGGTTGTTTTCCATTAATGTAAAGTTTAAATCTTTTTTTTGACATTTCTATTCCTCAATTTTGTTTTTGATTATATCAAGAATAAAACTGTATTGTCAATTTAAACTCTTACTACATTTTTTTCGTTTTATATTGAATCGATAAATTAACTATGATAGTATCAATCCTTATTAATTTAATTTTGAGATTAAAACATGTGGTGTGAAGAAAAATTAAAAGCATTTGATGATCAAATAAATCAGTACAATAAAGAACATAACGAAATACAAGAAAAATTAATCAACCTTTCTGGAACTAGAAAAGATTATATGAAAAGTGTTTTCATAAGTATTATTATTTCTGCTCTTTTTCTTTACTTTTCTTGTTTTTTTCAAGAAAGAGCTTTTTCTCATTATGATGATATAATCAATGGCATAGGAGAAAACCATAGTCGTATGGAGTATATTTCTGCTCTTTTCATTTCGTTTGCTTCATCCTTTTCTGCTAGTTTTTGTTTATTTATATACCAAAAATTTCCTTTAAAAAAAGAGAAAGGGCATAAAGAAATAATTAATCTTATCAAAGATATCTTTGGTATTGCTATCTTTTCTTTTCTTTTTTGTTTTGTTTGTGCATTTTTCTTTATGCTCTCTTACGTTTTTTTTAGTTCTTTTTTTAATTTTGTTCCATCTTTTCAACATAATCTTATTCTTTTTTTATTATCTGTTCCTTTTGCTTTTCGACATGCCAAAGAACAGTTTAAAAATTATTTTAAAAACAAAAAAGAACAAGAAAAATATATATTAGATTTGGAAAGGAAAAAAGAAGAATTAAAAATTGTTTCAGCAAAGAATAGCACTCTTTCAGAAGAAGATTTTATCAACAGTATAAAATCAATTGATGATTATAATTTCCTTAAAATTACATGTGAAAATATGGAATTCATACACATAAAAGATTTTTATTATAGAATTGAAAAAAATCTTTTAAAAAACACTGAATTTAAAGATTTCAGAACTTTTGAAGAATCCATTATAAAGAATAGAGCAAACTTAAATGTGATAGAAAATATTTAGTTTCTATTTAACAACTTCCTTTATTTTTATTAATTTAACAAATTCAAAGAAAAAGAAAACCAATTCTTTTTCTTTTTTTGTTTTTATAAAAAAATATGTATAATAGTTATTATATATTAAGAAAAAAGGAGCACATATGAGAGGCGTTGTATTTGAAGTAAGAAAAATAAAAACAAATTATTTTAAACCTAATGAGATTCGTGTATCTATATTAACAGAAGAAAATACAGTTGAATATTTTATTGGTAATGAAAATTCATTAGAAATAGAACCATTTGAAGAAGTCATTATAGAAAAAAATAAATCAGGCGACACTATTAAAGTTTCACAAAATGAAAATAAAGAAACTTTTATACATAACAAAAAAATCCCTAGTTCTTATATAAAAAAAAGATTTAGCTTCAACCCTTTTAAAACCTATAGAAAAAACAAAGCTTTTATTAAAAAGAAAATATTGGAACTTTTTATTCCTGAACCTGATAATCATATTTCTATGATACCATTAATTATTTTTATATTATTTATGATGATTTCATTTGACGGTGATAAATTTGATAAATATATTTATTCTCTTTGCTTTGATTGGTTTGGAACAAGAAATGATGACTTGTTAACTGATTTTCAATGGAATCTTGCATCATTTTCTTATCATTCCTTTTTCTTTTTTATTTCTGTTTTTTCTACTTTTTCGATTAATTTTATATTTTTGATTTTAAGATTTTTTAAATCTAAGTATATTTTTCAAGTTGATATTGAAAACTTTATTGGAAAAGATAAATTGAAAATTGATTCCAATTCCCATTTATGGCTTTAACAATAGTTTAAAAAATAAAAAAAGAGCGTGGTGCGCTCTTTTTTATTTTTCTATTCTTAAACCTCAAACATATCAAACCATTTTTCTACTATTTCCATTGGTATGTTTTCACCACTAAAAATTGGGCTTGTAAATTCTTCTTTTATTCTTTCTCTTAATTCTTCATTTTCTATTTTAGAATAATCAATTGTTGCATAACCATTCTGAACCATTGAAGACAACATTGCTACATATACTGGATAACCTACTGATTGTCCTAGCTCTCTACCGTCAAAAGAAGACTTTCTTTTTGTCTTACTGTTTAGTTGATCTGATATATAGTAATCAACGGCTTCTTGGTAATCTTTACTTATAACGCTATCTATTGAACGTTTCATATTTTCATAAGGAGAAGATTTATAAATAATTAAAGGTATCATTGTTGAAACAGCGTCTGTCATGTTAACACCTGTATTCATTGCATTTAACATCTTATCTTTTTTTGCTTCCATTAATATTGAATTTTGTTTATATATTTTTGCAAACATCAAATAAGATCTTTCTTTGTCACCTTTGAAATCGTCACCAAATAGGTATTGAAGTGCGTATTGCGCATTATGCATACTCAAACCGAAATAAGATTCTATCAACCATTCTGTTTCAGAACCCCGATTGTATTTTAGGCGAGTGTGCAGTGCTATCTTACCCTGATAGTATTTTTGTATTAGATTTAGATAAAGCAAATGAATCCGTGTTAGATTTTTTCTCTACTAATTCAAATGAAAAACGTCATAATGATGTTATTAGACAATTTGCTTTTGACACCTCATTATTAGATGAAGACGTTGAAGAATTGATTGAAGATGATGTCAATACAGATTGCGTTTTTGCTTATGTTTACTTATGCGATGGTAGTGACGAACCTATTCATAATGAAGACAAATTTGAAGATAGAAATCATTGCTTTATTTTTAATGGATTATTTGAAGACGAAGATTATGATCATGAAGAGTTTGGATCAAAAGCAATTAATGTATCAGAATATGAGCTTATTTAAATATTTCATATAAATAATAAAAAACAAAAAAGCCATTACATAGTGGCTTTTTTTATATTCCTTCGTCGAGTTCTTTTAACTCTATTGCATTTTTAATTTCTTCTTCCAAATCTAACTCTTTTATATCTCCTATATATTTTTTAAAATATTCGTCAAACCGTTTAAAATCAGTTTCATTTTTTTTAATTTCTTCTAGGTAATCTATATCACACTCAATACCAAATTCTGTTAAGTCATAATCTTTTAAAACTGCTAATTTTGATTTGTTTCTTTCAAAGAAATAAATTGAATCTATATTTAAAACTCTACCATTTTTGAAAAATGAATTATAGGGAGAATCACTCTTTTTCTGTGGATCTTTTAATACTCGCCAATCATTGTCAGTATTCTTTGATTCAGGAGCAAACTTTACTTTACTATATTTTCTATCACTAACAGCTCCTTTTTTACAAAAAAGATTTTTAAATTTAAATATTTCGTATAATTTACATCTATCTTCTTTTAAATACAAATCTACTCTTTCATTGTTTAAAATTTCTTTTAATTTATCATAAGACAACTTTATTATCATTTTAAAACTCCTATTATTATTTTGTTATTATATCAAAAGCAAAGCATAAAAACAATTGTTTTTTTTTATTAGATTATAGTTGATTTATATAATTGTTGATTATGAGATTTTCAAGCATAAAAAAACGAGGCTACAAGCCTCGCTCTTAATAATCATTTTTAACTATATTATTCTTCTTCTTCGTCGTAAAATTCAGAATTTAAAAAAAGATTTAATTCTTTAACTGAATATTGATTTATAGTTTCTAAGAAGTTTTCTTTTGTTTCATATTCTAGTTCTTCAAAAGATTCTTTTTCAAAACTTGTTAAGTAGCCCATTCCTAATTCTTTAATAATAGACTTCACTTCTGATTCAAATTCCAAATAAGTAGTAAACTCTCTGTCTTCTGTGAAAATTGCTGACATACACTCCATTTCTTCTGATAGCTCCATTCCGTGTTTTTCAAATAAAGCCACCATTCCGCCTACCATTTCTTGTCTTAAATTGTCTTCGATAATTCCTGTTTCAGAGGGAAAATTTACACCTTCTTTCAAAAAGAAACTTATTGCAAACCCACCGTTTTCTTCATCATAAATGGATAAGTGAGAGTCAAATAAATGAGAAGGAATAACAGGGCTATATGAATCTAGTAATAAAATAATTTCTGTTCCGTTATCATAAGAGTAGATTCTTTGACTACTATTATTAAATACTTTGAAATTAATTTTACCGTTTAAAACAACTCCATTGGTTTCAACATTTTTGAAATTAAAAACTTCTTCTAGCACAACCTCTCTATTCATTTGTCCAAATTTTGCATTTATCTCGCTTAATATAACTTCATTTGCAATCATTATTTTCTCCACTAATTTTTATATCAATTACTATAATTAAAAAGCAAAAATACTTCAAGTTTTTTTATTGCAAAATAAATGTTTTTATTGTACAGTAATATCAAATACATTTTTCTAATTGCTCAGAAAAATATAAGGAGATAATTTGAAATTAATATTACCAACAGAATTTAAAGATCTTTTTGATAATGACGAACATTTTTATGATGAAGATAAAAACACAAATAAAAGAATTGTTCGTGTTTATAATAAGAATGAAATCCTTATTGCCAAAAGTATTCAAGCAATGAATAAAAATAAAGGCAAAATGAGATACTTTGGTGTTCAAAATTATAGAGAGTATTTAAGTGAAGAATATGTAAAACATCAAAAGGAAGTTGAAAAAAGAAAAAACTATCAATGATTATATACAATATATTTTAATATTTATATTCATTTTAAAAGTCCCAAAATGGGATTTTTTTATTGTCTTTTCTTTGAATGTATATAGTGTTTTTTGTTTATAACATGTGCTTTTTTCGCTAAAATACGCATCAAAATACAAAGATTTTTTAAATATAAATACATTACTTATACATTTTCAAAAGCATGTATGTAAAAAAGCCCTTACATACGGGCTTAATTCACTTAATTAATCGGAATACATAAATTTTTCACCACATACTCCACTTAGCCGTTTTTTTTCTTATTCGACTGTTACTGATTTTGCCAGATTTCTTGGCTTATCTATATCTGTTCCTTTTAATTTTGCTGTTTTAAATGCTAAGTATTGCAACGGAATTGAATAACAAATAGGCTTTAATATCTCAGGACATTCTGGCATTTTTATTGAAATTAGATTTTCTGATATTATATGTTTATCTGATAACATTAGCACTTTACCATTTCTTGCCAGTATTTCTTCTATGTTTGAATATATTTTATCAAATAGCTCGTTAAATGGTGCAATTGCTATTACAGGGGTATTTTCATCAATTAATGCCAAAGAGCCGTGCTTTAATTCACCTGCATAAAAAGACTCTGAATGTATATAAGAAATCTCTTTTAACTTTAAAGCTCCCTCCATTGCCAATGCCCCATACTCACTTCTCCCTATATATAAAGCACTTGTTGTGTTTTCTAAAGTTTTAATGAAACTATCTAATGAAGTTGAAGCATTTAGGAATTCTTCCATTTTTATAGGGAGTTTTTTCAAAGATTTTATTATATAACTATTCATTTCTTTATCTAAACTTCTTTTTTCTCTGCCAATAGAATAAATTAACATCAGCATTACAGCTAATTGACTTGTAAAAGCTTTTGTCGAGGCTACACCTATTTCTTTACCTGCATTTGTTAATAATGTTAAATCTGACTCTCTTGGTATACTCGAACCTTCAACATTACATACGCTAATTGAAAGTAAATGTTTATTCTTTTCATTTATTAGTTTTAGTGCCGACAGTGTATCTGCCGTTTCTCCTGATTGAGACAGTGTAATGAATAATGTATTTTTTCTAGTTAATAATGTTTTATATCTATATTCAGAAGCAATAATCACCTCACAAGGAATATTCAAAATATTTTCAAACCAATACTTCGATATTAAAGCGGCATGGTTTGACGTTCCACAAGATATTATTTCAACATTTTCTATTTTTTTTAATTCTCTTTTATATCTATTCAGTTCGTCCAAATAAATAGATTCTTTTTTAATTCTGTTTTTTAATGTGTTCTTTATTACTTCTGGTTGTTCGTATATTTCTTTTTCCATAAAATATTCAAAACCACCTTTTCCTACTATTTCTTGGTTTTTATCTATTTTTATTCCTTCCTTATAAAGAATCTTTCCGTCAGACGTAAAAAAAGTTACTCCTTTTTTTTCCAATTTTGCAATCTCATTATCTCCTAGATAATAAATTTCTTCTGTACAGGAATCAATTGCATTTTTATCAGAAGCCATTAAAGACATATCCTTTGTTTTACCTATTACTAAGGGTGAGTCCTTTTTTACAGACCAAACGACTTCTTCATTTTTTCTATGAATTATACCCAAAGCATAAGAACCTTTGGTTTTTTGAATAACGTCTTGAATTGCCTTAAATACAGATCCTGAGCTTTTATAACTTTCTTCTAGTATATATAAAATGACTTCTGAATCTGTTTCTGATTTAAAATCATAACCTTTTTTTATTAAATCTCCTTTCAATCCTAAATAATTCTCAATTATTCCATTGTGAACAATTGAAAAATTTTTTGAATTATGAGGATGAGCATTTTCCTTAGATACTTTTCCATGCGTAGACCAACGAGTATGAGCTAACCCTAACTTTCCAAAAAAAGAACATTCTTTTGATATTGATAATTCTAGATTTTTTACTTTCCCTGTTTCTTTCAATAAAGAAAATTCATTATCAAACAATAAAGAAATACCAGAAGAGTCATAACCTCTGTATTCTAGTTTTTTCAAACCTTCAAGTAATATTGGAGTGATATTTTTTTCCGATATTCCTGCTACAATTCCACACATATATAAACCTCTCTAAATGTTTTTTTATACTTAAAAAAATATTTCATTTTTTTGTATTTTTTATTCATAGATATATTGAGCTAATAAAATATAAATTCATTTCATTTTTGTTCTTTTTTTATAAATTTTCAGAACAAAAGTCATAAAAATCATTGATTTAAAAGAAACAATCAGATATCTATTTTATTTTAGCGAATAGTCCACAAGAAACCCAAATCTCTTATTCAGAACTTAAGTTTCGCTTGAAACGAACTGAGAAGGTAAGGCGCATTTACATGTTATATATAAAAATAAACCATTCAAAAATTATGATACAGTTAAATGATATTAAATAAAAATATCATTATTTGTTGTTTTTATGTTTTTTATTTATTATTTTTTGCTTTTTGTTAAATGTTATTCATCTTATGTTGGTTTTCTTTGGTTTTTATATAAAAATCTATTGCATGGTGTATTTTTCTTTGATAATATTTAAATCAAGGTAAATAATTAAAACAAAAAGGAAAATCAATATGTGCTCAATTCTTGGTGTGTTAGATATTAAAACAAATCCACAACAACTTCGATCTCAGGCAATTGAAATGTCTAAAAAACTACGTCATAGAGGACCTGATTGGTCTGGGGTTTATGCTTCTAAAAAAGCTATTCTTGTTCACGAACGTTTAGCTATTGTAGGTGTAGATAGTGGTGCTCAACCGTTATACAACCCAGAGAAAACTCATGTCTTAGCAGTTAATGGAGAAATCTATAACCATAAAGAACTTCGTGAAGAATTAAATAGTGATTTTGTTTTCCAAACAGATTCAGATTGTGAAATCATTCTTGCACTATATAAAGAAAAAGGTATTCATTTTTTAGATGATTTAAATGGTATTTTTGCTTTTTGTCTATATGACGAAGAAAAAGACGCATATCTAATTGGTCGTGATCATATTGGTATTATTCCACTTTATACAGGGCATGATAAAGACGGTAACTTCTATGTTGCTTCTGAAATGAAAGCACTAGTTGACGTTTGTAGTCACATTGAAGAATTCCCAGCAGGTCACTATATGTGGAGTGATGACAAAAAACCTGTTAAATATTATTCTCGTGATTGGGAATCTTATGAAAGTGTTAAAAATAATGAAGCCTCGGCTGAGTCTATACAAAAAGGTTTAGAAGACGCTGTTCATAGACAATTAATGTGTGACGTTCCATATGGCGTATTACTATCTGGTGGTCTAGATTCTTCTATTATTTCTGCTATTACACAAAAATTTGCTTCTAAGCGAGTTGAAAGTGGTGATACTGATAAAGCTTGGTGGCCGCAACTTCACTCATTTTCAGTCGGTCTAGAAGGCTCACCAGATTTAGAAGCAGCACAAAAAGTAGCTGATCAAATTGGAACCATACATCACCCTATTCATTTTACGGTTCAACAAGGTATTGACGCTATTCGTGAGGTTATTTATCATTTAGAAACTTATGATGTTACTACTGTTCGTGCTTCTACTCCTATGTATTTAATGTCTCGTAAAATTAAAGCTATGGGAATCAAAATGGTTCTAAGTGGAGAAGGTGCAGATGAATTATTCGGTGGTTATTTATATTTCCATAAAGCTCCTAATGCAAAAGAGTTTCACGAAGAATTATGTCGTAAGATTTCTAAACTTCATATGTTTGATTGTTTACGTGCCAATAAATCTATGGCAGCTTGGGGAATTGAGGCAAGAGTTCCTTTTTTAGATAAAGAATTCGTTGATATTGCAATGAGAACAAATCCAGAAGCAAAAGAATGTAAAGAAGGACGCATAGAGAAAAACATTTTACGTGAAGCATTTCAAGGGTATTTACCAGAAGAAATCCTTTGGCGACAAAAAGAACAATTCTCTGACGGTGTTGGATATAACTGGATTGATTCTTTAAAAGAACATGTTGAAGAAATGGTTACAGACGAAATGATGTCAGCAGCTAAGTATAAATTCCCTGTTAATACTCCCGACACAAAAGAAGCTTACTTTTATCGTATGATTTTTGAAGAACATTTTCCTTCTGAAGCTTCTATTAAATGTGTCCCACATGGCAAATCAGTAGCATGTTCTACTGTTGAAGCATTAGCTTGGGACGAATCATTCTTAAATAATGCAGATCCGTCTGGTCGTGCTGCAAAAGTGCATAACGACACCAACGCAAAATAGAAATAAATACAAAAATTAAAAAGATCTCTTCTGAGATCTTTTTTTTATATCGTTGTTTTAATCAAAATCAATCTCTACTCGGAGGTTTGTTTTTGGTTTTAAAAAACATGTTGACTTTTTTTACCCATTCTATTATCTTAATAAAAATTTATCAGGAGAAGGAATGGAGACTAGTTATTTTACTTTATTTATAATCTTTTTTGGATTTTTATACTTTATTGGTAAAGTTTTCAAATGGATAAGCATCGATCAATTTTTAATTTCTATTATTTTAACTATATTTGTTTTTTTTATTGATTTTTATTTTCATTTAGGCTATATAACCAAACCACAATTGAATAAAATAGAAAACGCAGAGCTTCTTTCTATTAAAAGACATAAAGACAATATAATTTTCGATTATATTGACGAATATGGATTAAAAAACACTATATCATTAATAAATTTTAATGATTATGATAATTTTGAAATTAAAAAAGGAAATAAAGCAGAAGTTTCATTTGAACTTTATAATTTTTTAAGTCCTATCGATTACGTAGATGTTGAAGACAGTGAAATACACATTACTTTACCAAAAAATGTTAAAATACCTGACCTGAAGAATAAAAAAGAACAATTTAACTTTGATAAGAATAATGACTTTAATTTTAAACATGTAAATACTTATAATTGCTATAGTGATGTAGAACTTCATAATGGCACTTATGTTTTTTCAGATAAATCAAATAATGTTAAATTTGAATACAAATTAAACCCAAGTATTGATATTCAACGTGATTCTAATTCAAAAGATAAGGTTTGTTTGAAGATTAATATTTATCAGAATGAAAAAGGTTTTATATATGACAAAGATCATTTAAACAACGAACAAATATTAATAATACCTGCAGATTTCGATGATTCTAATTTATACATAAGAGAAGAAGGATAATATATTTTATGGAACTTAATTATTTTGTTCTTTTAGGCTGTGTTTTATTTGTTTATTTTTGGATTTCATTAAGTGAAGAATTTGATAATATTTTTAATGTATTTCTTTATTCATTACCTATCGGTATTATTTTTTTTATGCTTTTAATTCTTTTTGATTCAATCCTTGGTTCTGGTTATATTCTTAAAAACAATAAAATAAATATTCAAAATGCAAAAATAGTTAAAATTAATAGGTTTAGAGATACCTTAAATTTTTTGTATATTGACGAGTATGGCTTAGAATCTCATATTTATGGATTGGATTTAACAAAAATAAAAGATATTCATTTTAATCGTGGAAAAGAAGCAAGATTAACAATCACTATGTTTGAAGCTTTTAACCATAGAATTGTTAATCATGAAAAAATTAAAATTAATATTACTTTACCACCGAACGTTAAAATACCTAATCTAGAAAACAAGAAAGAACAATTTTCCTATTCATTATATGAAGATTTTGGTTACAAAAGAATACAAAACAAAAATTGTTACACCAACGTTAAATTAGAAAATGATCTTTATAAGTTTTACAATGAATTCAATTATTCTGTCGTTTCCTATGACAGTAATATTGATATCAACATACAAAAAACACCTAATTTAAACGGTAAAGTGTGTATTGATTTTGACTTTTATTATAGAAAAAAAGATAAAAAGATCTATCAATCAGAAAATCACATTAATAAGATTAATTTAAAAGTTCCTATTAACTATGACACTTATCCTTTATATACAAAAAAGCAACCATAATGGTTGCTTTTCTTATGCATGATTAAATCTAATTCTATGACCGTCTGGATCTATAATCATAAATGTAGAACCCCATATTGCTGTTGATTCTCCTATTATTTTTAATTTTTTCTCTTTGAATGATTTTAGTAACTTTTCATAGACTTCTTTTGAAACAAAAAAAGATATTTCTGCTCCTCCACCTGTTACTCCTGATTCAGAACCTAAATCTTTTAATCCTGATGTTTCTTTAAATGATATATTTGTTCCCTCTAATTCTAAAATTGAATATGTTGGTGACATATCTTTTAGTTCTTTATCAAAAACAGATTTGTAATATTTTTTTGTATTTGAAATGTTTTCTACATACAAAACAATTGAATTAATATTAAACATATAATCTCCTTAAAAATGGGCTGCTATTCTTTCGAATGTCCTTTGGTTCATTATTGCGTCACATAACGCATTATGCCTTTTAAAATTACCTTCTTTCATCACTCTATAAAAAATAAAATCCCAATGATCCATAAAATCTTTCGGCATAATCTTTTCTAAAACAAAAATGTGAAACGTTCTTTGTATTTCTGCAAATTCGAATAATAAATCTAACCACATTACATCATAAGCTGAATCTACAAATACGTCTTCATTTCTTAACATTTCATTAAGGTCTTTGGCAACCTTTAAGATTTCTTCACCAGCTTTGATTACATGTTCTAATTCTAAACCATGAGTTTGTTGAGCATTATAGTTCCACTCTAAATCCGTCAACCATTCTTCATGTGGTTTAATCAATGCCTCATATTTCTCACCAGACTCTTTTATTACTCCTACTTGTATAGGATATCCCTGGAAACCAGAGCTTTCTATGTCTAATGAATTGATTGTTTTTCTCATTTTTTCCTTTCTCAACTTCATAATAAAAAAAATAGTATCATTTATTTTACACCAAAAAAAACAAAAGGACAATCTTGTTTTTTATTCTCAACGTCAACTGCACCGACCTGAAGGAAGGTGCTTGAAACAAGAAAAATAGAGAAACAGACTAAATCTCTTGTTTTCATCTCGAAACTATTTCGGAGAAATAGTTTCGGGGTTGAAGACAAACCCCTTATTAATTAGATTTTTCACAAAATCATCACCAATTACTTTTCTTAAAATGTTGATTGCCCCATTGACATCAGCATTTATTATTTTGTCAATTGAAGATTTGTATAATCCACGTTTGACTCTACGCCCTAAAAACTCATATTTTTCAGTGCTGTTTTTTCTATACACTGGCAAAATATCTAATGCTAAAGCATCAGATTTCGAAGTGTATGACTCTTCATTGATATCAACCTGAATGTTAACTAATTTTGCTTTGTATTCAATTTGAGAAATCAGTTTTTCAAAGGGAATGAATACAAATTTTTGATTGTTAACTCTACCAATATTGATATCTTGTTTCCAACCATTGTTTTTGCCAATAATAATACGCCCAATATCATTTTCTAAACAATAATTAATCACAAAACTTGACGCTTTATGAAAATAGTCATTTATTTGGCAAAAACGTTTAATTGATAACCTTTCAATCATAGCCGCATTACCTTTTGATTGGTAATATGACTTAGACTTGTTAAAGCGTTGATTGATCGATTTAATAACCTTTCCTTTATATAGAAGCGGAGGTAATGCGTCTATATTCGTTACCATAGTTAAAAGGTTATTAATGCCGAGGTCAATACCTAACACGTTATCAGAATCAAGTTTGATATCTTTCTTTTTAATGGGTTCATGTTTCATGTTGATATCATTATCATAGATAACTTCTATCCAAAAACAATGCCCATGAGGGACAAACCTTATTTGTTTTAATCGAGCTTCTTTTTCTTGAATAATTTGGTTTTCACCATTTCTAATTTTAACATTTTTCATGTTCATTTTTTTTGGAAAAATGACCTCACCGTTTTTACATTTCATAGACTGGAAAGGGTGTAAAAATGTTTTTAGATTTTTTGAATAAGAAGCGATTTTTGGTCGTGATTTGTATTTTTGTGGGTTAATTTTCCAGTCTTTATTGGCTTCCCAAAAAGATTTCCAATTATCACCCATTTGACGGAGTAATGCTTGTGCTGCAGCAGCAGGTAAAGCGTTGTAATTTTTGGAACGATATTTCAAAATCTTATCAACTTGTCGCCATGTCAACAATTCTTCGTCAAAAAAACTTTTACGAAACAAATATGTTGCTTCGTTGTAAAGTGATTTTGAAAAAAGACAAGCTTGTTTTATTTGCTGATAGTTTTCATTATTTGGTTTAACAAGTAATCGTTCAGTTAAATTCATGTTGACAATTATAATGAAAACAATAAAAAAGTCAACAAAATCATTGATTACAAAGAAAAATAAAAAAGAAACAATTCATCCCTGATCTGAAGGACAGGGTGTTCTTGTTAAAAACCGATAAAAAAAATAACCTGAAATTAGATTTTTTTCTTTATTTTTATTTTTATTTTTTTGTTGACTTACTTCTGGTTCTTTTATATATTTGTTTTCTTATTTATAGGTGAAATCATGGAAATTTTAAAAAATTTAAATGAAATAGAAAAAAAATTAAATCATTTTAAAAATGAAAAAAACAAATTACAAAAAGAAAAAGCAAATTATTCTAATAAAGAAAAATCAGATTTAGCTGAATCTGAATTTGTTTTTAATATTTTCCTTTTATTTATAGGTCTTTTTTTTTCTAGTTCACTATTAGGATTACAAAATTACTCAAACAGTCTTCATTTTTCTGGAATTGCAATTTTCATTACTTCATTTATTTCATTTTTTTCTGTTTCTAATTGTTTAAATTTGTTCATATTAAATCATAGAAACAAACAAATCAATTATTCATATTCTATAAAATTTGAATACCCTTTCGTTATTATCTCTTTGGGTTTTTCTTTCTTTTCTGTTATTGTTTTTTTATTACATTCTTTCCATTATGTTGTTGATATATCTCAATTTTCATCTCAGTTTTCAATTGTTATTTATTCTATATTTGCGGTTTGTTTTTTATTACACATTGTTTCTTTTGTATTTAAAAACCTATTTATTATTGGTAATGTAAACTATATTAATCCTGATAAATATAAAGATATTGAAAGACAAAAATCTTTAATTATTGAAGAAGAAAAAAAATATATTAAAAAAACAAAACAAAACATTCTGCAGTCTTGTTCTAACTTCGGAAGATTTGAGTTATTAGAAGAACAAATCAATAAAAACAAAGCACCCTTATTATATTCTTTGTTTATCACGTCAAGAGAGGAATATGCAAAAAAATTAGGTTTTAATGATTTTGCTTCATTTCGAATAAATGAGTTGGAAAAAATTGCTACAATGGAAATAATAGAGACTTCTTAGGGTTATGATTTTAAAAAAAACAATAAAGATTAAAAACTTAGACCTCAATTTTTTTATTCCTATTTTCTGGATTTGTTGGGGGTTTTATTTAGATAACTTTCAATTTCTTTGCTTAATTTATATTCAAGAAGCAGATTTAAATCCGTAAACTTTTCAGCACATTGAACTTTGTCAAACATTTTTTCTATAACAATTGATATTTGTTTTCTTTTATCCATTAAACACCTCTTTCGATAAACTATAACAATTTAAGCAAAAAAACAAGTTTTTGTTTACCTTCTTCTTTGTTTTTGATATAATAAGCCATATTTTTAAGGTGACGTATGATTTCAAAAGAAAAATTAATAGAAAGTAATAGTGCAATTGCTTCCATTGAAATAGAAATAGCTAATAAAAAAACTGAATTAGAGAACGTTAAAGAAATAAAGAAAGTTTTTTTTGACGGTATTTCTGTTTATTTATCTTCAATGATTCCTTATTCTTTATTTGTTTTATTTTTGTATGTATTAGATTTAAATGGTATATCTATAATAGAATCTGCTTCTGCTTTTTTGTTTGTGTTTTTTTCTGGTTCTGCACTTTTTTTACAAAAAGCCAACTTTAAAGTTAATAAAATATTTTCATATAATCTCGACGACTTTGTTTTAGGGAGTTGTTTCTCTTTCCTCGTTGGGTTAGCTTATGGATTAGTTTTAGTTTTCATGGATGTTTCTCTTCTTTATTTTTTTAATATCAACTTAGTCAGTTCAGGCTCAACAGCATTGGTTATTTTTGCTTATTCTGCTTTTTTTACTTGGCTTATCGATTTTTCTAAAGACTTATTTTCAAATTACAAAATTTCTAATGTAGAAAAAGCAAAAAATGAAATCAAAAATGAAATCAATGCTAATTTAGAAAAAAAGAATTTATTGTTAAAAGAAATAAAAGACTCTGCTGTTTTTTTTCAAGATTATAATTATTTATCAATTTTAGATTCCGAATTAAATTTAGAATATTTAGAGCTTAAATCTCTATGTGATAAATTTGCAAAAGAAAATAATTACAAAAGTTTTGTGAGTATGCAAGCTGAAAAAGCACAAGAATCCCTTTTTATTAGTATGGAGAATGCTTAATGACCGAATTAAAAAATCTGAAAAGATTATCTGAGTTTAACGATTTAACAAGCATTTTAAAGAAATCCAATTATGATCAAAAAAATAAAAACATTAATTATAGTCTCGCCATTTCTTTTGTTTTTACAGTTATCTATTTATTCCTTGTTAATTTTAACAATAGACCAGATTTTACTGTGATTTTTGCAGCAAGTTATTTTGTTTTTTCGACACATTATTTCTTAATACCTAGAATTTTTAAAGAAGATATAGCAGAAAGTGATGTCGTATTACCTATTGCTATTTTTTACCTTGGTTGTTGGTTTCTTTCAATGTTTGTTGGACTTTCTCTTTTTTTTCTATTTGGGATTGATTTAAAAACACCAGAAATTTATTCAAATATGTATTCTAATTTATTTTCTATCTTGTCTATTATGTTCCTTATCAATCTTTTCATTTGCTTTTTTTTGAAGCTTAAGAATGAAAAACATAAAGAGAACAACAAAGATAAAAAAATTAAAAAGGAACTTTCTATTATAAAAAAAGAAATAGAAACAATTTCTGACATTGATACTGCTCATTACCTAGAAAATATTTGTCTTAAAAAAGATTATCAACATACTGTAAAAGAAATATCCAGAATGAAAGCAATTTTGTTAAACCAAGAAGGTTTTAACAAATATATGGATTATGAAATTAGTAAATACGAAAATCAAAAAAATCGAGAAGAAATAAAAAATATGGAAATGATCAATAATTAAAATAAAAATAAAGCCTCACACTCTCTTTTTTTTGATTTAATTTTATTTATTGATAATATTGTTATATAGATAAATAAAAGGAATTAAAATGAAAAGAAGTATTCTGTCAATAGTAATTATTTCTGCTACTTGTGCTTATGCTAATAATTATAAAATTATTATTTCAAAAGAACATAATACCTATGACATAGACGAAGCACACACAGTTGTAACAGAATATACTGAATGGAGTGATAAAAATTCTCCAATTTGCAATACAGACATTGAACCAGAAGATATTTATATTGGAAGAACAGCAACTCAAACAACAACTTGTAATCAAGAACAAGAAAGAATTGCGACGACAAAGAAAGTTTATAGCAGTGGAACAGAAATAATTCTATCTACGGAGGTTGAAACACAAAATATTTCACTTCCTGATTCTGTTGCTACTATTAATGGAACTCATGTTGAAGATAGTTGTAAAGGTATTATTGATTTTAATCCTGCATTTACCAATCAAGACGGAAATTATCCTATTTCCATAAACGGTCATGGATTCACCGCAGTTTGTGATATGACAAGAGATGGTGGTGGTTGGACAAAAGTTGCAAGGGTTCCAAGCACGACTAAAGTTATAGAAAGTGATAATTGGTTATCTACTGGATATATGTTAACTAGCTCTGGTTCTATGGCTATAAAATTCTTTAATGCTACAAATCCAGAAGCCATCTTATTAGAAAACACAAGTTCCAATTCTGCATTTGGTGGTGGTGATTTAATTGTTATTAGCAGAAGTTCTAGTTCTTGGAATTGGACACCTGGTGATCATAATAATGATAATGGACAAACTGGACGTTTTTATGACCATTCTATAAATTCTTGGTCTAATATAGGCACTGTTACTTATGCTTCTCATAGAGATCAACCTTGGCAAAGCACTCCATTCTCTTTTACTATAAATAATATGCAAAATGGATATAGTGGTCAATATGAAGATAGGTTATCCTTGGGAGGAACGTTTATCTCAGGAAATGGTGGTTCTGATTCTAATCATATTTGGTATAGCTTCTGGGGTAATCCTTATTCCGAAGACCCTATTACAAATGGTGGTTGGAAAACACAAGGTTCTGGTGCTATTTGGATGAAATAAAATAAAGGAAATTTGATAATATTTGGTATAATCAAACTGGTGAATTTAATCACATTTGTAACTCAATTACTAATAGCACTCCTGTTTCTGATTATAGAGTTATTGAAGCTGGAATAGATTCTTCATTTTTCTTTTTTTT
>CEVA01061654.1_pt1 | contig 34488 bp, 39 predicted proteins | sample 361521 | NCBI WGS metagenome assembly CEVA01 (sample SAMEA2622823, study PRJEB7988) | marine metagenome | isolation source: saline water (ENVO:00002010), including | reverse complement strand
TCCTTAATGACTTCCACGGGAACCTCCACCTCCTTGATAATTTCAACTTCCTTGATTAGGTCTGCCTTTTTTTTAAACATTTTAGCAAGGCTCACATTGGCAGCTATAACCAGAAGAATGGCGAGAGGATCAAAGACTAGCATGATTATTAATATAATTAATCTAACCGCTTGGTCGGATTCTAGTTTGGTGCCACCCATATCCTGCACCGCTTCCGCCACATATTTTAGGGGCCCAATTTCGGCTTCCAGCGCCCGTATTTTTTCTCCATATTTTAGTTTTTCTTTTTGGAGTTCTTCTATATTGTCCATGGATAGGCGGATTTTATTATTAGCTTCATCTATTTGAGTATGTATCTCCTTGAGGTTCACACTGCTTTCGCTATGTCCCGCTTCCACGGAGTTTCGTATGGCAGCTATCTGCGTAGAGGTTTCCTTTCGGAATGTTTCTATGTTCGAGTTGTATGCCTTTAGGGTTGTTGTTATTTCTTGTCGCTCCTCAGCCTGTTGGCCTTTTAACTCCTCTAATTTCTTTTTCTTATTGGAGAACAAACCACCCCCTTGCTCCTCTAAGAGGGCGACGGCAGCGTCGAGCTCTTTACGTCGGTCGGTAAGTTTATCTATGCGCCCTTGCTCTATTGCAATATTTTTATCTAGACTTTCTAGTAGTTGAGCGACTCTTTTTTCTCCTCTGTCTGCGTCGATATCGCTCTGGCCAGAGTTGTATTGCAAGCGCTTTTCTGCCCCCGAGATATATTCCTCTTGCCTCTTTATGAGTTCGTTTTCTTTATTTATTTTTGTTTCAAGGGTGGCAATAAGGGTTTCTTCGTGGATGGCTTGAGATTGGTGTTCAATGTGGGACTTACTTAGGAATCCAAAGATTCCCATACTGGTTATACCCATAAGCACAATAACCGCAAAGGAGAGGTATGATTTAATTAATAAACTTGCCCGCTTCCAGTTTCTATGTAGCCAGACTGCTGCAATGATTTTGCCTATTTCAAGCACTATCCCCATTATTACTACGGAAATAAATGACCCAGGGAAAATCGTGGCCAAACCTAATATACTAAAATACGCCGCAACACATGAAATGCTCAGCGCCGAGACTAAAGTTGTTATTGCAAATACCATAACAGGTATTACACTATATTACATTATATAGTAGCCCACTTCAGATGCTCCCGCGAGGCTCCAGATTTCTTGTGCCTGAATAGGTGGATCTAATATGACGTCATTGGAAAAACTCACGGAAACCGTGTCTCCATTCGTGTCTTTATAATCAAAGGCCGCGGACGCAGCGATCCACGTTATGTAAATATATTGACTTTTCCGTGGGAGCTCCCCCGCCTGCCAGGAACCACTGCCTGGGTAGTTTGGCGATCCTGCCCCAGTTACCATGCAAATGCGGGCAGTGTCGGGGTTGAGTGTGATTGGTGGTACTTGTGGATATCCCATCTTACTTATTTATACACTATATTAATCCTAATGTGTCTCCTTTTCTACAATTACACCACTGCACTGAGCCTTGGGATGTCTTTTTTCTGCGCTTATACTGGCTATAACAAACGGCCGCGCGCTGTTTCTCGTCGGAATACTCCGATTTCATTATGTCATCACTCATGCAACGACTAACGAATTTGCTTTGTTCTTCTTGTTTATTTGGTTTGGGTATTGGCATTATTCTATTTGTTTGAGGTATTCTCTCCTGAAGGTTTTGATGTTTTCTAGGAAGAAGGTTAATAAATAAGTTGTAGGAACGGGAGGATTGATTCCTGCTTCGGACTTCTCTTCGATGGTGGTTTTGCTGGCCACATTGACTGGAAACTCATCCTTTATCACTTGTGGAATGGCGACAGCGTCGGCCAATGCTACGGAATTTCCGTTTTCATCCGCATATAAAAATCTCTTTAATGAAGTGGGTGGCTGATTGAGGCTCGCCACAGCAGCTGTTGCTCCAACGGGGGAGGTGGACGCTTTTTTTTCATTAGATTTTAATAGAGACATTAGTAGTTATGGTTTTCTATTACGGTAAAACGTCCTGCACTTACTCCCGTGAGGTCTACTTTAGCCTGCAGAAAGTTCCAAGTATCCGCATAAAGCAATCCCTCCGAATTAGTGGTACTATCTATGGTGTAATTGGCAACAGGTAAAAAACGTGCACTATCTCCTTCCTGATTTGAGACTAAAACTCTAAAGTGTCCCGAAGCTGGTAAGCCATCGGTTAAAACTTGATAACTATGCCGTGTATAAATAGAGGTTCCTACCGCCGTACCCGTATAATTAACACTAACATTATCAATGCTAGTGACAGTGAGATCGGTACCTAGTAAATGGGGGTCGGACATAGTCGAATAAATTTAGTGCATACTTCTAAGAAAGTATACACTTTTCACCCTCAACTATGAAGAACTAAAATTTACAAATCGTATTTACCTCCAAACAGTGGGGTAATATGAGGATCCCCGCAGGCTTGAGTGGTGTTATTTATTATTTGCCAGTCGCCATCAACGTCGCTACTAAACAGTAAATCTCCCGAGTGACCGCTATTTCCAAAATCTAGTCGCGATCCCGTACCCCATCCGTCTGGAGTTTCGGCGATATAAGTATTATCGGCGTTTGCTGTGCCACTAATAGTGCCTCCGTGAGGACACATGCACTGTCCCATGGTCCACAAAGTAGAAGCCACGGGATCTCCATAGCCCCACATGAGTCTAACGGGATTGCTAGCATTGGGATAATCCGCCGCGGTCACATTATCCCTGTTGTTGGTTGCGTCTTCGCCTAATCGAAAAAATGACACCATGCATTTATTTTCTGAAACGTAAGTGTTTTTCCAGTCTGAGTCTCTGCGGCCTATGCTTCCGCTAAATTGAACCCAGCCACCCCCTGGGCCATTTAAACCTCCAGTGGTAAAGACGAGGCCTACTTGATCGGATGGGGTTCCTGCTGCGCCCGCATCATCAGCATCAGCGTTTACGGTATAAGGGTCAAGGCTTAATACCATTGCTCCTGTTTCTTCTAGGTGAGTCATTTGAGCGCCGTTCTTCCATAGTCCATTCGACGGACCAGCGGAAAACCCTGTTTTTGCTGCAATTCCTGCTGCTGTAGTCTCACCAGGCGGTAATCCTGGAGGGCCTAGATATCCCCCTCCATCACGGGGAGATCTCGCAAAAGTCGTTCCCTTATAACCTCCCCCGTTGCCCATCATTATTGCCAGATTTCCGTAATACATATTGCGACTAGTACCGTTTGATAGCGCAACTGAAGCTCCATAAGTTCGGACCATTCCCCCTGAGGGGGTAGTGTATCTGAAAGTGAGCCGCCTCCCTGGTTGCCAGGTATTTCCATTACCGACACCGCTAGTGTGATAGGTATCCACACCCCCAAACTGGTTAGGAATACGCACGTAGGAATCTCCTTTAAGTTTATAAGTAAAACTGTAGTCAGAAAAAGTTGGAGAAGCAACGGGTTCTGTCCAGGATCCAGCTTGAGCGTCCCAGGGATAATTGCTATCGAGCGCCGTGCGGCCTGCTTTGTTTGAGTAATTACCTAGTTGCGCGGAAAACATCCAATATCTTCCTCCGAATCCGCCTTCGCCCCCATTCCATAAATATTTATCTAGACTGAAGTGATTGTATCTCCAGTAGGGCCGCCCATTGAATAGACCTTCCTGTACATATGTACCATTCCATGCAGAACCCAATCCCCCAACAGTAACGGTGCGACGAAAGCCTTCTCCTGAGGGTTTAATGCCTGCTGAAAATTTTCCATGGGAGAAAAGGGGTACGTTGTATTCTTCACTTCGTGGTAAGTCCCACGAGTTGGGGTTGTTCCCTGCGTTGTAGGGAGTTATGCAGGGAAACTCAAGCTGCCAACTGGGAGAACCATAACCCGCGCCTGTGGGAACATCGCTGGTCGTGGGTGACTGGGTTACTGAATCAGGGAGTCCTAAGAGGCCACTTATCTGAAAGTAGCTTATCTCCTGGTCTGGTGGCAAAAGATTGGCAAGCATCCCGCTTGAGGGAGTTGCAATAATGTCTATTTTTGTGGTGGCCATATGGTATATTACACCACACTTTACCTGCTGTGAAAGCTTACCAGGTTAATGGTTTTGGAGCGGCATCTGGTTTTCTAGGCTCCGATCCCCTGGTCTGAGGATCACTGTTTAACCACTTTTCATGGGCCGCTATGGTGGCCTCCCATTGCCTGGCCAGGATTTTATTAGCGTAATCTATCTCATCCTGACCTTTTTGCAGAGGGAGTATAGTGGAAAGCTTAGGTATTTCCTTTGCGCATAATTCGGATACAAGAGCACCACGCGAGGTTGCAGGGGTCACGAGTTTGAGGTTGTCATCCAACTGAATGTTCACCCCTCTGTTTTGGGTGGTTAGTTTTAGTGTCGCTATGTCGGGTATTGTAATTTCTATTCGCCTATTGAGAACGGGGCTATTTGCTGCAGTGGTGTGGTGGTAGAAAATGGAAAAACCCTTTATCCTATGATGCCCTTCCCTGAATTTAATATTTCTCAGAGGCCTAATAATAGTTCCATCCTTTAGGTCTATCTTTAGTTTTTTGCCTTGATGATTTACGAGAACAAATCGTGCGTAGCTAAGGCCTTTTTTTACGTCGGGATTATATTTTACTAGTTTTTTAAGTAGGTGGGGAAATCGAAATTGTCCACTTCGCCATGGCTGCCATTCCTCCAGTGCGTCATATTCGCAATACGAGTTTATCACTAGCCTATTATCTTTTTGCATATTATCGAACATGCAGAAGATCTTGGGCTCCTTGGAGGGGGCTAGTAATAAGAGGATTAGGTCTTTCATTAATTTCATTGAATATAATTACACTTCATGCGAATGTATAGTTATAGGTTTCTGTATCCTCCTTATATTTCTGCTGCACCCGTTTTTCGAGGGACGGGGTATAGTAATACTGGTAGGGTTCACGAGGACCCGTACACCTATCTCTTACCAAGGCGTCTATGGGGTAGTTAATTTTTTGTGATATAAGGCTCAGGTCCTCCGTCCGATTTTCAAACCTCCCCACGAAGTCCATGGCTCCATAATTTAAATAGTCTTTAAACGTTACTCCTTGTTCATGTGGACACGGGGTATAGTGGTCTAAAAAGAATTCTAAAGAATGGCCCGACAGGGCGTTGATCTTTTCATAAATTGGCTGATGCCATAAAGAAATAACCCTGTCCCACGGATTTCTCACAAAGGTAAACTTAAAATAATTATCCCAGATCTCTTGGCCTACTTTAAGGTAAATGCTTTTCGCACACAAATGTTTGGTAGGTTCGTCGGCAAAATTGAAGCTTCTTTCTAGAGCTGTTCCTCCTGTCCTAGGTATATGAATAAAAATACACTTGTGTTCGTGGCTGATCATTATCTAGTAACACCTAAGAGATATGAGGCTGAGAAAGACCAGCCTTTGAGATTTCTACATGCGCCCGTCTTTTTCCGTAACCATATCCGCGATTATTCATACCCATGGAGCATTGGGTTTCTGTAAATCCTGCGTCTTCTAACCATTTATTTAAACAGGGTATAGAAGGAGTGTAACCATGAGCGTTACCTCTTCGTGCGCACGGAAACCAATCGCCTTTAACGGGACCAGAATCAAAAGCCGTAGTCTCTACAAAAATCTCACCGCCATCTTTTAATGAATTAAATAGTCGCCTGAGCCCCACTGTCGGGTCTGAGAGGTGATAAACTACACCTGGACAATAAACTATGTCATACTTTTTATCGCTTTCAAACTCATAAAGACTTTGACTTTTACAAATGACATTTTTCTGTTGATAAATTTCATTCACTAGTACGTTTGCTGTGGATGCATATTTTTGAACCTCCTCTAGCGCTAAAACGTGATCTGCCCCTAGAATTTTAAGCATTAAGGTGGTTCCTCCTGTCCAGCATCCAACATCAAGCACATCTTTGTCTTGAAAGTGAGTATTAGGCAAATTATATTTAACCATAAACTGTGCCATTGAATTTATATGCCTGTCGGCCATTTGTCCTGTAACCTTGAGGTTATTATTGAATATGTGATTATGTCCCCATACGAATTTTACCGATTGCTTTCTCTGATTTTCAGAAGTGTTAAACGTTTCATTGGCCACGCTTACTCGCCCAATCTGAGACAACAACTCTCTCGCCAGTTCTAATTGTTTTTCAGTGGTGATCCTGGAAAGCTCTTCATACATCTTAGATAGCTCCGCCTCTTTAATTGTTACGTGTTCTTTATATTTCATTGTTTTGTGTTTTTTATCTAAAATTTCTCCAACCATGAGACTCGTGGAAGTACTTAAAATCCAGTTTCATAATTTTTTCTTTTGGGCAAAACATTCTTAGGGCATTGGCCATTATTACATGATCTCCCCACCTGTGCTGTTCAATTCCAGCTAAAGAATAAATATAACTCAAATAAGCTGTTACGTCGGGGCGCCGCCAGAATTTTAAATCCATAAAGGCAAAGTTAGTATAATAATGGAGGCAGCTGATATCGCTCTCGGGGTCGCAGAGAATAGAGACTTTTCCATCTCTTATGTATTGTTTTATTGCTTGTGGAAGAGTGGCTAGCGTGGGCTCGTGGGTATCTACCTTGCTTCTAATGTATCCGTAGGTATAGCCGCCTTGAATGAATTTATCTACATTTAAGGGGGAGTGGAGAGTGGAGTCTGCGTCAAGTCTGATGCAGTAGTCGTAGTTTTTTAAGTAGTGGAACATTTCCATTGCGCTAAATAAAATCATTCCTTTGTATCCCAAAATTTTCTGCCTGGGATGCAAGGTCGAAATGTCTATTGTTTTATGCTGGCGTAAATGGTTTTCCAAAAGACGTTGCGCGGGGTTCTCCCAAACGTTAACAAACTGAGTATCTGTAATTTTTTTTAGATCGCTTTTTAGTTTATCGGAGAGCGCTATATCTTCAAAGATGATATTATCAACCTCTACGTCGGGAGAATATTTAAGGTATTTTTTAATCAATTTATTCCTGTCGAGCAAAAGATGTTCGTGACGTTTATGGCACAGGCATGTCACTGCGATTTTTTTAGGGCTATTCATTAATGAATTCATTTCTAATGAGTTTAATTTGTTCGGAAAAACCTCCTGTGTCCGCAATTAAATGCTCTGCGTTACATAAATAACAGATTTGATAATCTATCCTATGATAACCTTGAAGGCGAGCATGGTCAAGTATTTTTATTTTAAGGGAAGGAAACTCCTCTATGACGGAGGAAAATAGTTGTCTGTAGAGTTTTAAGTTTGCCTCAAGTTTTTCGTCGCTGTAATTAAACTGGCCCGACCAAGGGTGGTCTCCAAAATGCATTGCCGTTACAAAAGTAATAGAATTAATATTTGCGGGATCGCCAAGTGACATGGATCCCCTCTTTAAACATTCATTGGCATAATTATTAGGAACTAGAGGATCTGGCGGAACTGGCTTGGGGTATTTGGCTACAGGAGGAGAGTTTATCTTTTTTCGAATTAAATCTATTAAGGTACCATTTTCCTGATTTTGGGGAAGGAGATGGAGATCGAATTTCCCCTCAAGCGCCGACCGTTCTTCAGGTCCCAGTACTAGTACGTCTCCCCCTCTTAAATTAATGCATAGCTCTGAGGGGGAGGGGAGGGCATACTGACTACTTTGTTTTTTGACTATAGCTGCAAGTAGCTTGTAATCTCGCTCCTTAGAGTGATCGATAAATTTCCCCGTGAATTCCTCAAATTGGTTGCAAGTTTTTGTTGAGGCAAGAGGAATCTTTTTAAATTCATCTGTCGAAATTTCATTAAGGTAATCTCTGAGTATAGACCCCTTGAATTCTTTGTTATGTAAAATATGGACGCGCGAGTTTTCTGAGCGCTCCAAGCCGCGCCTGTCAATAATGTCTCCCACTCTATAATGCTGATTGGACTTCAGGATAGGGATTTGTTGTATGAGCTTCTCTAGATTTGGCATATTTTTTTTAATTGTTTTATGTCCAGGTTTATGCTGTAATCGGCACAGCAATCAGTGGCTATCCAATGATAGTCTAATTTCATAGTTTTTCCAATGCCTTCAAAGTTATGATCTTCTCGGCTTTTGGGACACGCCTCGTAGACTCTTGGTTTTTTTTCACTAAAAATTAGATTCGCTAATAGGGAGCCGTGTGCTCCGATGATTATAGAGGCATTTCTAAACTGTCGAACATGTTCCGCCAGCCCTTCTGTGCCATTTAGAATTGTAAATCCCTTATTCTTTAAGAGTGGAATTACCTCGTCTTCGTTTTTAACTCTGCGTGAAGTGGTGCGTTGGAGATATAATTTTGTTGAAGAAGGGTAGGTTTTGCAGAGCGGGTAATACTTGCTTCGTAAATAATCTAGCCCTACCAGCGTCCTTTGCGAGGGATATGCCGTGGGCGATGGATAATAAAGCGTTGGGACTCGATAGACGGTATCACAAGCAGTCCTTCCTGGTAAATTTAAGCTAAGCGTCCTATCTCGGGGGTAACCTAACAATTCTAAATGTAGATTCAGATTGGTGACATGCGCAGAGCGCGGGGGCATGATTAAGATTTTATCAGGAATAGAGAGTCCTTCTATCTTTTGAAGGTCCTGGAAGACATCAAAGTTATGTCCGTAGACATAAATATTAAAATAGTGATGCGCATAGATATAGTTTTTTTTCTCTGGCAGTTCTTTAATTGTATAGTCGGCGAGGTTTATATTTTTTTTAATATCTTGCGACTCTAGAGTGTTATTAGGTCGAGCTCCTTCATTGTGAAGGTTGTCCCAAAAATTATAGGTAAAATTTGCATGGGGGTGTAGCTCTCCGTTTTCATCATATATTGCTCCTCCCCCACCCAGGTAGACGTTTCTTAATTTGAGCACGTACTGCGGCCACTGTTTCTTATATAGGTGGGGAGGGAGGCTTGCGAAGGTGGTATTCGTTGGAGTATTTATAGGAATCATTATAATCCTTAGCTAAATTTATATTCGAAGTACTCTATGTCCTTTTTGTAAATTTCCGCAACCACATTACGCGTACGAGAGTTGTAGTAATTTTTGTAATCTCCATGCTCGCTTTGGTTGGTATGGGGCACTGGTTCGTGGGGTATCTCAAAAATATTTTGCAAGGAAGCGACATCTTGATCTAGGTTTTCATATTTCCCTAGAAAATCAATGAAGCATTTTCCTTGCGAGTGAGTCCAGAGGTGTTGATTGAAAAAATGAAACTTTTTAAAGGGTTGTCTATCGTCGAAGTCATGAAAATTAAGACAAAAGTCTTCAAAGTTTTTAAATCTTTTAATGTTTGCTGCGGTTTGGTGGTCGTACTTGTATGCGAAATGCGTGCTGGTCATATTGAAGAAATAGAAATATAAAGAAACAAATCGATCCCACGGGTTCCTTACGAAGGCAAATTTAAACGTGTCAATATTTCCTTGTTTCTCTAGTATTTCCCACGCTCCCGCTTGGAGAATGGGATGTATTGTAAGGTGACACTGCTGAATCAAGGCGGTTTGATTTAGGGAGGAGCCAGCCGTTTTGGGCACATGAAGAAAGATTTTCTTTTTTTTAATCATAATATGGATTGGGCGGACGCTCGTCAAGCCATTTTTCAAAGTCAACAAGCGAATGGTGCGTTGGCAGGTAACTAGGCCTATCCCCTCTGTACGTACAAATTAGTTCGGAAAACCCAGAAATGCTGCCGAGAAATACATCAGCATAAATGCAGTTTTGAAATTGGGTTAGCGTTCTAAGGGCGTCTTCCTTGCTTGGGTAATAGTTGAATTTTCCATGGTGTTCTTTGAGTAAAATTTTAAGGTCGGTGGGTTTGCCCTCTTCGTTGATGTAGTCACCGTTCTTTCTTGATCCGTCTGAATAGAGGTGTAGAAAATAGTCTTTGGGTTTATATGTTTTTAAGATTCTTTTAATTGCTCTAACGTAAAACTGATCGGACCTTATGCGTTTTCGGAATTCGTCGCTCATCAATTTATTCCCCAAGAGTAGATCTCCCCTGCGAATCGAAATGGCTATATTGAGGACTTGCGGAAACATGCGGTCTGGAAGTGGGAGCCTTGACTGTTTGAATGAGTCTCGCAAGAACTCTTTAAAGTCTTGACTAAACGCTTTAAGTGGTATTGCAGGATGTTGGGCGTAAGTATACTTTTCTCGTTTAATACTATCAGGAAAATGGGTCTCAATGAACAGGCGAGCAGTAGATACATCGGGGAGCCCCAAGAAGTCTTCAATTAATCCTACGTACCCCGTGGGAGGCTGACTTAGGCCAAACCCCAACTCTAATTGAGGAGGCATAAACTTTAAATCAAGAGATTGAGCTAACTTTAGTCCATGGGCATAACAACAAAGGGCATGTCCTAGCCCTGACCCCTTGACTAGGTTATCATAAAAGAGATATCTTTCCTTGCTCATTGAAAATAGGATTTTACTTCCTCAATATGGGGGGTGGTTCCTGTTGTGCCATTACAGTACCACTGGAAGTTTTTTTTAAAAATTTGAGAAGCATAAAGGTTCTCGTCCGTATATTCGTCTAGCACTTTTTGGAGTTCTCGTATAAATTTATAGCGATAATAGTTGGCGTGGGCTATGTGCGTATCCCGTATTCCTTGCGGGTCCCATTTTCTGGATAAACAGTCTTTAACTGCTTCAGCTACCCCTTCGGGGGTATCGTCACATATTATAGAATTTCCTTCATTATACCAAACATCCCTGCCTCCTTTAGAGGGTGTAGAAATCACGGGAATTCCGCATAAAAGGTATTCTGACGAGGAGTAGCAAGCCCCCTCTTCCTGTGAGAGTGATAGTCCGCAGTATGATTCATTTATAATATTGCATATTTCATCCTTGCTCAACCTTATACTTGGGTCGTTAATTGCAGGAGGTAAGTCAAAGCTTAAATCGTCGTGAGTGTGGCCTCCTGCTGCAAGAGCCAGGCGCGGAATTTGGGAGGCTAAATGGTGACGCTTGAAGTCTGTGGCTCGGGCGATATATAGTGCATTGTATTTTTTTTCTAGATCCCTGGGTTTTAAAAAGTCGTCGTCAAGCCATGCGTTATGATTTATAATAGTGCCACGCAGTCCGAAAGCCGCGCCATTTTTCTCTTCTTCGGGGGAGTTGTAGAGTATAAAGAAGTTGTTTTTGTTCAAGCCGAGGTGGTCCAGGATATAGCGACTCTGATTTGCGAGATGTGAAGACAGGTGCCATCCGAGGGTAACAAAGAAAAAATCGGTATCTCTAATGTTTTTTGCGCACGACTTTAACCATGTATAGTTATGAGGAATGTTTTCTATAAGAAAAATTCTGCAATTGGCATCTTCGAATAAGGGGGAGAAGGGGAAGTGGGCGTTGGGCCAGGTGTATATGTTTTCCTCGTTTATGTTGTGGTATGGGTCCATGGGTTGAAACTGTTTTTTTTTATGAGCGAGATGCAGGTGTAGTCGACTCGCGTAAACTCGCTTACTTTGTCTCCGAAAAACTCGTCAACCGCTTTTTTGCACCCCTGCCAGTGTCCGTAGTCATCTATTATTAAGACTCCTCCAGGAGAAACCTTTTCCCATAAAACTTCTAGTTCCGCTTTGGTTGAGGCATAAAAATCAGTGTCCAGCCTTAGGAGCGAAATGGAGTCGGGTATATTTTTCTCACGGAGAAGCGTTTGGCAAACGTCTCCTTTTATGAAGTGTGTTTTTTCTTCGGGAAAGCGGGATTGAGATACAACTCCTTTAACTAACTCTAAGGATGCCATGCACTGGACTTCCTTCCAGATATCTCCCGCAAAGGTTTCGTGTAGATCACAATCAACCGCCTCAGGAGCTGTCATTCCCTCGAAGGTATCATAGAGCCATACATTTTTATTGAAAGACTGGTGGCTCTCCAGGTACTTCATTATTCCTAGAATATTACCCCCTTGAAAGACTCCGCACTCAACATAATCTCCTTCAATTTTATTTACTCTAACATGCTCCAGGGCATCATGCAAAGCTTCGATCCTTTTGGGAGATGTAATGCTATAGGGCTGAACTATCTCCATGAAGCTTTGCTTATCCACTTGCTAGCGCTCCTTCCTTTTTTAGGATCCAACTGGAATCTGAAAAAATCTCAGGTTTAATGCCTATAACGGTATCAATGGACCGCTGAACCTCCGTATAATAATCGTGCCCACTTAAGTAACCTCCGTCTTTAATTAAAGGAAGGGATAACTTAATGTCTTCCCTTACAGCCTCGTAATCATGCATTCCATCAATGTAAATTAGATCAAAGGATTGTGGCTGAAACTGTTGTGTTATTTCATTGAATCTACCCTGGTGGTGCACTATGTTGAGTAGTCCTTTTAGTCGCGGTGGCGCCGCCTGCACGTCGATTGTGTGAACTACTGCGGCGTACTGCGCAAACAGTTCAGCACTTACTCCTTGATGGCATCCCAACTCTAGTATTACGCTCTGGGGGCTCACATATTTAAGGCATAAATCGTTGAGGCCGTGGAGTAGGTTGTACCCCTGATCAGCTCCTCCACCCTCCATTCTTTCTTGGTCTAAGTTAAGTGATAGTGGCATCGTAATACTCCCTTATATTTCTTATAAAGTTTTTCCCTGTGCAAAGCTTGTATGCTTCTAGTCCTTTTTGTCTCATTGTTTCTTCTTGTTGTGGTGTAATGCGGGCGAGAATTTGCCGTAATTGATAGTAATCTTTTTCGGGTATTTTTACAGTGCATTCATCCCAGTTGACCCCTCTTATTGTAGGGAACATCATGGTGTCTGCTAGGATTACGGGTATAGCCCCGCTCCCTAAGCTCTCTAGAAAGCGAATGGAGGTAGGTCCCGTACCCGAGGGACACAAGGAAAATCGTGAGCGCGTTAATATCTTTTCATAAAATTTGGACTTTTCTTCATTGATGTATTTTTGCACCGCAGACGTCGGAGCGCCGAGGATTTGGTCGCCGTATACATCGCTGTCAAACTGCCATCCTTTGCGTTCTATTATTACCGCATTTGTTTCGTGATCATCTTTAAATATTTTGTCTCTTATTTTGGATATGTGTTTGGGGCCGTAGGAGCCAATGAAGGAATAGAATACGTCTTTGGTGTGGGTTGGTGTTCCTATGAATACGGGGGCTAGGAAAATTGTGTCTATGGTAATTCCATCGATAGTAGGGGCAGTTCCATCGGAGTGATAGTAAAACTCTTTTGTCGTGTAGCCCGACTTCGCTACCATATGGGAAGCAAAGAGGGTTTTTATTCCCATCGTTTTTAGAATGGGGAGGATAGTGTGAAAACGGTCATGCTGGCAGACCGTAAAGCCGTTTTTGACTTGTAGCTCTTGTAGCTCTTGGATATAGCGACCAGCTTTTTCCTTATCGGCCCGTGTGCCGAAATCTAATTTGTCTATTAAGGTGGACCACGCAACCGCCACATACGTTACATCCGCCCGAAGGGGAACCTTCTTAAGGAGATCGTAAGTATTTTTTTCGGTTAGTACGGGTTTTTGCCATTCATAGATATCCTGATGGACAATTTCCATTATTCGAGACAAATCTCGGAAACATAAAAAGCAGCTCCTTTATAGCCAATAAATTTAAGAAGTTTTGCAGACTTGAGATCGCACTTAGAGGGCTCCATTGTGAGAGCATCTAAGGCTACCGTGACGGTATGTTCTTCTCCTGACCCTGCGTCAAGCATATCTAATTCAAAATCTCCCGACTCTTCTCCACTCTCATCCTCTAGTCTAATAAGGCCCCCACATTCCTCATCCGTGTAGACTGTAAATTTTAACACGTTAAACTCCGTAACATCCAAGGGGTCCCAGGAGCTCTGGAGGGGAATTGCACACGCAAACCAATCTTGTTTAGAGGTTGAATCGTGTACGAGCTTAAGTCGAGGGACTCCCTGGGCAACTTCAATGGGTACTTTTTCAGGATCAAGGGTGGTGGCTAAATTAGTTGACCAACTATTCTTTAATTCTTTTGCTAAACACAGTGCTGGGTTAAAAATATCCATAAGTTTCTATTAGTTCTAATAATCCGTCATCATTAATGAATGAGACTCTGTCGATATTACTGAATTTTTGATTATTTTCTATATAAAAATTAAAGGGAGAGGCGTTAATATTGTCTGTCTTGAGTGCTACATAGTCTGGTCTTATTATTTTGTCGTGGGTTCTGAGTTGTTCTTTTATATGGTTTATTTGTTTAATTGTAATGGGTGCTGCCGTATCTGACAAGACAATTAGGTACTCGTGATCGCTGAAATAATGCCGTAGGAGGTTGAGGATTGCGTTTTTTTGATCTAATTTTTCTACGTTGCGGTTGGTGGGGCGGATAGGTAGGTATCCTATGTGGTTTATATATCTTTTGAGCTGGGTTTCTCCACGGAGATATTCACAGAAAACGGCTTCTATTTTACCCTGTAAAAACGAGAGATTTCTGAGATTTTTAGTTAGAGAACGGGTGGCAGGGGAGCTTATTTTGTCTTTAAGTAAAACCACTGCGCAGTTTTTTTGCAACGATATGAGTTCATCCTCCATTAGACCGTACTCTATGGCCTGATAGTATAGCCTTTTATTGTGTTTCCCTGCTGGCGAAAGGTTATCCTCGTCCCATTGTTGGGGGTGCATTAAATGGTATAAATCTTCTGTGTTTTGATTAACTGGGTGGGCTTGTTTGAGTATGCCTGAAACCGCCGTGTCCCAATGAGGTTCTCCTATTATAAAGTCGGGAAGTAAATCTAAAGTTTGGGTTAGCATTTCTTTGGTGAGTGCTATGCCGTCTACCCCAATTTCATAGTGGCTAAATGGTTGGGAAAATATGTCTTCATAATTATCTACGGGGGGGATATCGCGCCTCATGAATTCTGTGATGGGGTCTCTTGTTTTAATTAATTTTTTATAGATAGATGGGTGAACAGGGCAGTCCAAATTGGAGTATAGGATGACATCTCCTTTGTTGGCTAATGAAGAGGCTGCTTGAAGCATGTCCTTGAGGTAGGCTGTGTCAATGGGGTTGTTTAGTTCACTCCGCGCCGTACGGGTTAAGCGTCTAGTTTGCCAACCCTTTCGGGCAATATTTTCTGAAACACACCCTAATAGTATAACATCTTTTGTTTTTGCTCGCTCTATTGATTCAAGGGCTAGCTCTATTCTATTGGCTAAATTAGGATTACGAGCTTGGCGGGGTAAGATTAAGTTTACTACGTGAATAACCTTACGTTTTTTGCGGGGAATAAAAACTTGGACAGGGGGAGAATTAACTATGAAGTCGAAAGTCTTTTTTGGGGGCTTAAAGCAAAACTTCCACAACCATCTGTGCCACTTTTTCTCGGAGCGTTTAAGAAATTGATGTTCTCTGTCTAGTTTATTTAGTTTTTTATCTAGCCAGTTTTCTAGTTTTTGCAGGAAGGTAGACATCGCTTATTATAGTAAGCCCGAGCGCTAGAGCTTCTACCGAAAATCCTAGGATCCCGTTATGAAGAGATTGTTTGGGTGCGCAGGAGTTAAGCGTGAGTGGGTGCCCTCACTAGTAAGGCGGCGCTTTGCTTAATGACTAAAGCTCCTAATTTTTTGATAATTATTGCCGCCATAATTCACTACCTTCTTTTACTGGGAATGGCGTAGAATCCAACCACCATAAAGCATAAATCCATGAATGACATCAATAGTAACCCTCCTGTCATCCTAACCATTTCCCAGTCATTGCCTCCAAAGAGCCAACTAAATATTCCCCATTTAGCATTGGAGCCCCTTGGTACGAGTACATCATAGGTAATATGAGGATTCATTGCGTAATAAATCATTAGGAAGCACATTGTCATGGTAATACTAAGAAAGAGTACTCGTCTCGTAGCCTTTACGAAAGGGTCTTTCGCTTGTTGGGCTTGGTTGTCTAGGAGAGCTGTAACTATTTTGTCATCTCGCGCGGCGAGAAGTAGTTGGTCTTGTCTTTTTTGTTCCAACCAGCTGTTTATGAGGTTTGCGGCGAGCTTGATTCCTGCACCTATAATAGTATTTAGTATTGGTCCCATATTTTATCCTGCACTCACATGTAATGCCGTTCCTTGTCGGAAAAGCTGTCCCCTATTATTGGGGTCACTACTCGGCAGGGTATAGTAATTAATAAAGACTCCAGTTCCACTCGCCATAAAGAGATAGTCTCCCGTATCCCAGGCTCCTGTTCCTACTTGAACTCCGAAATTAGACTGCATAACCCCACTTTCAGTGTCCGTGGGGCCTGCCCCGCTCACATGTAAATGATGATCGGGGGTAAAGGTGCCTCCTACAGCAACGCGATCATTGGCATAATCATAGGTTAGTCCCGAGGCTCCCTGTAGTGTGTTGCCTGAATTAAATTGAAATTGAGGTTCACTCCCGCCAATTGGATTAGGGTTTCCCGTATAACCTACAGCAACCCGAGAAGTGCTGGAATCAACTATGGTATAAACATCTCCTGAGCCGCTTATAGATAAGAGGTTATTAAACCCATTTAATTCCCAAACTCCCTCGTTGCCTGTCACCCCACTAAGGGCCGTAGGGGCCCCATCTTCTAAAATGGCACCGCTTATATCTCCTATGGCGAATCGACGCTCGCCATCTGCTGCGGCAGTATTGTACCCAACTACAAATTGACCAGTTTGTGGGTTGCCTTCCTGTGTAAACTCTCCGAAATTCTTTGGCATCTCACTTTTATATACACTAATCGCGCGAGGGCCAGAATTTAAAATGCTATTTTTATGCTATCCTGTGTATTTTCAGTCTATATCGTCCACTGCTGCTGGGTTTTATTTTTTATTTTTTTTATTTTTCTTAAACCATTCGTAAGTGAGGTTTAAGCCTTGTTTTAGGCTAGTTTTTTGAGAAATACCTAGCTGAGAGGCCCTTGAGACGTCCATTAGCTTGCGCATAGTGCCATCAGGCTTGCTCGAATCGAAGGAAATATCCCCTTTGAAGCCTGTAACTTCTTTAATCTTTAGGGCCAGCTCTTTAATGGTAATATCGGTGCCTGATCCTATGTTTAATTGGGAGATTCCTAAATTATATATGTCTGAAGCCTCAATTTTCTCCAGGCATGTAACTATGGCAGTAGCCAGGTCATCCACCAGCAGAAATTCTCTGCGTGGGGCGCCGCTTCCCCAAATTTCCACACTGCCCATCCCTTTTTCCTTGGCCTCATGGAACTTGCGCAATAAAGCGGGGAGTACATGGGAGGTTTGTAGGTCAAAGTGGTCATTGATGCCATAAAGGTTGCATGGCATTAAGGAATAGAAGTTACAGTCATGTTGGTGGTAAAAGCTTTCGCATAATTTAATTCCTGCGATTTTAGCTACGGCGTAAGGTTCGTTAGTGGGTTCCAGGGGTCCTGTAAGTAGGGATTCCTCGGTAATGGGTTGAGGGGCCTGCGTGGGGTAGATACAAGAGGATCCTAGAAAGATCAGTTTCTTCGTTGCCGTTTCTTTTGCTGCCTGAATTACATTTGTCTCTATCTGTAGATTATTGTATAAAAAATCCCCTCTAAAGGTGTTATTGGCGAGTATGCCGCCCACGGTCGCTGCAGCTATAACGACATAGCGAGGCTTGTACGCCTGAAAAAAGGCCCCTACTGACTTTTGATTTCTTAAATCGAGATTAGTGCTTGAGACATAAAGAATATTCGTATAACCCCGATCCTCTAACTCACGGACCACCGCTGAACCCACCATTCCGTTGTGGCCCGCCACGTATATAGCTGCATTTTTATCCATTGGAAAGGAGTTCGTGGTCTCTTCTGTACATTTTACTTACTAACTCCTTGAAGTTTGTTTTTCTCTTCCATCCCAGTTCATTTTCTGCCCTAGATGGGTCCCCGCAAAGTTCGTGCACTTCAGCTGGCCTGTAAAACTTTGGGTCCACTTCAAATATTAGCTCCTGAGTGTGTGAGTCGAAGAGTTTTTCCTGCTCTCCGTGTCCCGTGGAATAAAAGGTTATTTTTGCGGCGTCGAGAGATAATTCCAGAAACTCTCTCACTGTGTGCATTTCTCCACTAGCCAGTACATAATTCTCTGGATCTTTTTTCTGATTAAGCATTAGCCAGACGCCCTCCATAAAATCTTCCGCGTCACTCCAATCTCTCTGGGCCTCAAGGTTCCCGAGGGTAAGTACTGGAATCTTCGTCTCGCGTTCTAGCGCTAGTTTTATTTTAGCTACACCGTTAGTGATTTTTCGGGTAACAAAATCAAGCCCTCTTCTTACGCCTTCGTGGTTAAAGAGCCATCCTTGAACTGCATACAATCCATATGATTCTTTATAGACTCTTACAATGTGGCGAGCGGCGCACTTTGCGGCACCATATGGAGATTGGGGTCTAAGAGGGTGATCCTCGTCCTGGGGCGAGCTAATAACATCCCCGAACTCTTCGGAAGATCCCGCGTTGTAAAACCTACAGTTGGGAGCAAAGCGCCTAATGGACTCCAGTATATGTAGTACGGCATCAGAGTCGGTCACCCAGGTTTGAATAGGATAATCCCAACTCCCCGCCACAAACGATTGGGCCGCAAAATTAATAAAGTAATCTGGCTGGTGTTCGATTATAACATCCCTGATACTATGTGCATCGTTGAGGTCCATGTTTAGGAGTTTAAAGCGGGGTTCTCCTTCGAGGTGGAGAATGTTTTCGTGGTTTTTTACGCTGAGTCGTCGAACTGTGCCAAATATTTGGTGGTCGGTATGGGCTAATAGATAGTCAACCATGTGACTACCGTCTTGTCCTGTTACTCCTGTTACTATAATTTTTTTCACTTTTCTAGAATTAATTGTTTGAGGCCTGTGGAGAACTGTATACGTGGAGACCAACCCAACTGGGCCTTGATCTTTGTGTTGTCTATGGCGTACCTCCAGTCATGTCCTAATCTGTCCTTTACAAATTGTATTTGATTTTCGCCTTTTTTCAATAAAGAAAGTATGTTTTTTACAATGTCCACATTTCTTACTTCATTGTCTCCTCCTATGTTATAGACTTCTCCAGCTTCTCCCCTGTGTAGTACCTCATCTATTGCAGAGCAATGATCTAGAACATGTATCCAGTCTCTGATATTACGGCCATCCCCGTAAACTGGAAGCTTATTCCCAGCCTTTGCATTCTTAATCATTAAGGGGATTAGCTTTTCCTCGTGTTGGTTTGGTCCATAATTATTTGAGCATCGAGTGAGTAGAATTGGATACTTAAAGGTTTCATAAAAGCTTCGACATAGTAGGTCTGCCGCAGCCTTGCTGGCGGAATAGGGGCTGTTGGGTTGGAGGGGCGTGTTTTCGGTAAAAGGTGAATCTCCCTCTTTTAAGCTTCCGTAGACTTCATCTGTCGATACCTGTAAGTATCTTTTTATGGTTGAACAGTCGTGTAACAGGTTTAATAGGGAATGTGTGCCGTTTATGTTTGTCTTTATGAACGGCCCTGAGTCCTTGATGCTGTTGTCAACATGGCTTTCTGCAGCAAAATGAACAATAAGGTTTATGTTGTTGTCTTTTACGAGCTTTTTGATAACTTCGTGGTCGTTAATGTCGCATTTAACGAAATTGTATCTTTTGCTTTTTTTAATTTCCTCGCTTAGTCGGTCGAGGCTGGCTGCGTAGGTGAGGGAGTCTATGTTCCAAATATTATAATTATACTTTTGGAATATATGGGTGATGAAATTACTCCCAATGAAGCCGTAGCCGCCTGTAACTAATAGATTCATTTATTCTGGGATATCTCGGGGTTTTGTTTTAGGGTCTGGATAGTAATAAGATCTTTTAGGCGCGTTGTAGACCATTCGTGAGATCGAGTGGTGTAGATTACCTTTGGGGGTAAATCATCCCCAGTGAAACTCCTTCCTATGTAGTCTTCTCCTAAGATTCTTATGTCGGGCTTCCAGAATTTAATGAGATTAATTAATTCCTCTTCTGTTTGGTACATATATACGTCGTCAATGTATCTGATCGCCATTAGAGTCTTGTATCGTTCGTAATAGGGAATTACGGGCTTGTATTTAGTATATCTTGTTTCCGACGGGTCTCGTTGTAAAAATACAAAGAATTTGTCGCAGTGGCGCTTGGCCTCTTCAAAGGTATAAATGTAGCCTGGGTGAAGTAAGTCAAAGTTTCCAGCCGTGAAGCCAATTGTTTCTTTCATAAATTATTAATTGTGAAGTCCTCATATTGTAAGTCTTTGATGTTAATAAACTCAATACCGCTATCAATTAAGTCTTTATTGTGTTTTTTAATTTCGTCAGCAAAGTTCCATGCTAATATAATCACCTTCATATTGGTTCCATTAATTTCAGTTTTAGGTTTAATTGGGATATTTGTTCCTGGCACAATTTTATTATGTTTTAATTTATTGTCCTCAACAATAAAGTCAATATCATTGACTGTTATACCGTAATAATTTAAAGCTGTTGTTGCCTTAGCTGGTGAAGCATAACCAATTAATGTGTTACCTTCGTCTTTAAGTCGTTTGATATTTTTAATTACATTGGCTTTACAATCTTGAACTCTTTTACCAAAGTCTTTATATGTCTGATACTCTGTTAACCCAAATTCTTCTTCATTTATTAGGAAAGTGTTAACATTTTCTGTGGACACCACTCTATGATGATTGCCAACATAAACACGAATTGAACCTCCATGAGTATCAATATGTTCGACATCATATACCTTAACACCTAAACTATCAAGGAATCGAACTATCGATGTTACTGACCAATAGTTAACGTGTTCATGATAAATGTTATCAAACGTCAAATCCTTAATAGTGTCTAATAAATATTGAACCTCAATCACAAATGTTCCTGTGTCTTTTAATAGTTTAAACACATTTTTTGTGATACCTTTTAAGTCATCTGCGTGTGCAAATACATTAGAAGCAGTTACTAAATCGGCAGTACCATCTAGCCCTTTAAATGTATTTTCATCAAAGTAGCTGTTAATTGTTGGGATTCCATTATCAGTAGCTATTTCTGATACATTAGTGGCGGGTTCTACTCCGATTACCTTAATGCCTTTATCCTGCAATGGCTTTAAAGCAATTCCATCATTTGAACCTATATCTACAACTAATGATTTTTCATCTAGTTTGAATTTGTCTATATACTTGGTGGCGGCATCTTCAAAATGTTTTCTAAATGATGACGAAGTAGATGAGACATATAGATAGTTGTCAAACATTTTACCTGGAGGAACTACATAGCTTAGTTGAGAGTTATGACACTCGGAACAATAATCCATTTCTAGTGGGAACTTCTCAAAAGAATCGTCTTTGAAGTCTAATAAGTTGTTGGCCATTGGTGACTTACCTAATGATATAACTTTCTTCATATGAATGTTACCACAACACCTGCATTCCGTTTTGTATCCATCAATAAGTTGTTTCCTGAAATCCTCATCAACAAGTATATCCCTAATTGTGTGTGTGATTCCATAATTCTCATGTTCTCTTTCGCCCCTAACAAGGTTTAAGAAAATAGAATCTTCTAAGAATACCATTGCATGTGAAACATTAGGCCTTATAACTGCAATGTCACCCTCTTTTATCAATCTGGTTTCGATAACCGAATTTGGGTCAGCTAAATCTTTAACAACGCTAATATATTTACCTTTAATCAGTAGACATTTTTGCTCTTGTATGGGATGGTAATGATTCGCTCTAACTGTACCCTCTTTGGACTCAATATAACCAATTAAATTAATCGGTTCAGTTAATTCAAAATTAGATATTTTACCCCTCTCATCAATATATTCTTTGCCTCCTCTAATTATGTATTCCAAATCTTCTGGTTCTTCTTTGCGGGACCAATTAGTAATCATTTCTTCAATGCACCCTTTAAGGTCGTACCTAAATTCAAAACCAGTGTCTAGTAATTTTTTATTTGATATTGTATAGCCTAAGTTTGGTATTTCATCATCCGTTTCCTTAATTTTTAATTTTGGATTTATTTTCTTACAGATATCTGCAACTTCTTTAACGGTCGTATTCTCTTTTGACAAATGAAAAATTTCATTATTTATGCCGCTTTCGGCCATAAATTTAAAGCATCTTGCAACGTCAACGAGGGGCACTAAACTTTTCAGTTGTATCCCCCCAGAAAATAATTTTATTGTGCCGTCTTGGGAGGCTATTTTTGAAAAAAGATTTGGCATGATCCCTGTGCGCATGGTGTCGGTTGAGTAGCCGTAAACAGATGCCAGCCTTAGTATAACGTAATTATTGCCAGAATTTTGCAAATCTTTTTCAGATTGTACTTTTCCAGATGAATAAGTTAGGACAGGGCACGGGGGCACGTCTTCTGCTAGGTTGGTTTTGGTCTCCTTAAATCCTTCATAGACCACATGGGTGGACGGGAAGAGGATTTTTGAATTTTTATTAGCGTACTTAATAATATTTTTAGTGCCCTGAACTCCAGTACGTGTTATGGCTTGATCCTTTTCGGTATCCGCATCTGTTGCGGTATATGCGACGTCAGTTATGCCAGCTAAATGTATGATGATATCAGCTTGGGCGAGTTCTTGTTTTAGGATGTCTTCTTCTAATATTGAAGATTCTATAAATCTAATGCCCCAGTCTCTTAATTGCTTAACTCTTTCAGAAATAAATCTAGAATCTATTACAACAATATCTTTATATCTAGCTTCGCCCGAGTACAATTTACACAACTCCGTTCCAACGTAACCCAGGCCACCAGTGATGACAATTTTTTGTATTGTATTGTTTTTCATTTTAATTTTGACGCCTCCATGGGATGCGGTTATAGGTCTTCATATAGTCCAACTGATTATATTCAAGATTTTGCATTTTTCTATACCATTCTTCGCGAACTAGCTTTTGATTAGATATGGAAATTTAGATTCAATCAAATGTATTGTGCTTTTTGGGTAATTGCATGATTCCAGGGTCATAGGCTTCATTCCTGAAAAAAAGTATTCTTGAAGCGGGTCTGAGTAGGTCGAGTTAGTTCTGTTAAATAAATCTGTATTAGATTCAATTTTATTTTTTATATCTGATAGGACGGCTTCATTGTTAAGTTCTTGGTGAGAATAGGCTTGAATTTTTTCTTTTATTCTCTCTGGACCCCCAATGAAACTTAAATGCCAACCGCCATCAAGTATTTGTGTGAAAGTATCATTTTTGCACGCGGTCCTAAAATGCGTTAGGGATATGTTGCTTAAGTCAGAATACTTGAAAGACGTTGTGCCGTACCAATTGGTGTGGCATAAATTGTTTATATAAAAATTATGACAATCCATCATGACAACATGGTTTGCAAGTTTTTGTTCTTTTATTTGTGATACAATATCTGGGTGTGGTATTTCATCTAAATCCGAAACAAGAATAATATCATTTGGTTCGCAGTTAGTTAAGCCTAGCTTCACGAATTCTCTTTGAATATAATCTCGAGCGAAGGTTGGGTGGCTTTTTAAGCCATTCTCGTCTTCTCTATTGAATAGATCAACAATTTTATTGAATCTTAAATTATAATCAGAGGACTCTTCTTTTTTATTTATGTTGAATATGTCATCTGGCATTGCCTCTGTAATATAAATAATTTTATCTAAATATTTTGAAAATTTCGATTTATTGGCTTGAAAATTAAGAGGTTTGTTATTATTGGAATGGGTTTTAGTGCTCTCGCTAATCACAAAATAATCCACCTGGTCGTATAGCAATTCTAGCCTTATTTCTAATAGGTCTAGTTCGTTGAAGAATTGAAAACAGTCGTAGATTTTCATTTGTAGATTCATATGTAAATTTTAGTCATTATTCAATTTTTATATTATTTTTATATGTATTTAGATTGTGCATCCTATAGTAGTCTTCAGCTTCTTTTTTGCAAGTATTATAATCTGAAATGGCCCCTTCTCTATCTATGTACTCAAAGGATGTTGTATAACTGTCGGCGTGAGACCAATATCCATCGCTTAAATTGTGTGATATGAAATATTTGGGCCCAATAGTTTTGTGACAATATTGATTCAGCCATGCGCCCCACCAGGAGAAGGAAGAATTTGAGATTATAAGCCATTTGGCCTGGTTGACGACGTAAAAATCAAAGCCTATATCCACGTGAATGGCCTGTATGTCAAAGGGCATAAAACTTTTAGCGCAATTTATGTCATCAGTTATAATTAAAAATTTCATATCTTTATTTGCTTGTAGCATATGGCTTATGGAGTCCCGCCAGTACTCTTTTCTTGGAATTACGTTGTGAAGATTTTTATATTCTCCACCCCTAAAATTAATAATGCAGAGGTTGTCGTCTAGGCTGATCCCCAGGTCTTTTAATTTTTTTTTGTAGCCATCTTTGTATTCTTTTTTTATTTTAAACCATTTTAAGATAGAGGGTTTGTTGTCAATAATGTAATCTTCGCATTGGTAAATTCCGCCGAGAGCGCCGTTATCACCCAGGAGTATAGTATTATCCTCAATATCATATATTCGATCATCTAACCTATTGAACCAAACCTTTTCCTGTTTAGCTTTATGAAATTGCCACTTTTCATGAAAATGGTGAGTTATGCCCGCAACGGATTTACCAAAATCCGCATCCATAAATGTCATTTGGCTCTTACCTTGGTGATAGTCGTGAGAAGGTGTTGGGCTTATCCCCCAATCGTAACCTAGTTTTTCTGCAATAGTTCTACACACAGAATATTGCCACATGTGATTACCTAAATTACCTGTTAAATTTATTGTTATCATTTTATATTATTGTTGTTAATTAATTCCCTATATTTATTATTTGCACCACCAAAATTATGGAACGCAAAAGGTTTAATGTCACCAAACTCTGTAAAATATTCTTCATGTGAAAAGTATTTCGCAATTTCAAAATCCCCATAACGCATACCTTCAGCTAAAAACATATCCCTATTTGCTACGCAAATTTGTGTATCTTCATTAAAATTATTATCAAAACGTTCCCATTTCATATTCATTCTTGTTGGCAACTCCATTAGTCGTTTACTTCTTAATGAAACACTATTCCCGACTCTAATTATCTTACCTTTACTGTCGGATAAATGTTTATGACCCCAGGGCGCACCAATATAATCATAATCTAAAAATTCTAGCCTCCATGACATAGGGTTAACGATAAAGCCATCATCATGAATTAAGATTGCAAATTCCGTGTCAACGTACTTATGTAAATCATAAACCATGGCTCGATTCCATTCATCGATATTAGACATTTTATTACAATACTCATGTGTGATTAATAATGGTATATCCTTTGGTTTGGTGTCAGACACTAATTTAACGGAGCCGAAGTCGATATCTTTAGAACTATGCATTAACGCATTAATTGTTGCACTTAAATGTATTGAAGTCAAAGCAATGAGTGATACATTTTCTAACTTTAACCTTTTCATTAGATAAATCTAAATCTATTTGTTTGAATGTGTTGTGGGGAGGATCCCCTGTGTGGATTATTGTAATTTAGCCAGTGACTGGGTGCAATTATTGCCTCTTTGTCGGATAGCCAGGCCCCCCACCAGGAAAAGGTTGAATTAGATATGATACAATATTTTGAGAGGTGGAGTAACTTGAAGTCTACCATCATGTGGTTACTTATGATATCTAATTCTGGTAATATGTTGTAGGCTGATTTTATATCATCTGTTATAACCACAAACCTTATATCTTTATTTATTTTTTTAACTTCATCAATCGCTTCTAAATAATACTTCCGCGGTAGAAACCAATTGTGGGAATTTATATAATCTGTCCCACGTACATGTATAAAGCAGTATTCATTTATAGGGTATTTACGTGCTAATGTTTTGGTGGCATCATCGATTTTAATATCAAACCATTTTCTTATCTTATCATGTTCATCATCATAATAATTCCCGCATTGAAAAAATCCTCTAATTTTTGTAAAGTCTGTTAAGTTTAATATGCGTGGGTTGTATTCGTTGTTATCATGGTAAGTATTTTTAATATTGCCGTCACTAGCGCCTAGGTTGATATTGGGGAAGAATTGAGATAAATGCTGTCCTTCGCATGACTCTTTTCCGTTGGTGGGGATATGAAAATTATAACCATTTTTATCTGCAATTAGCCTGCACATGCTATATTGAAACATTTGGTTGCCCATCCTGCCCATTAAATCAGTTGATATCATTGTCTATTTTTTTTAATATATTCTCGTAGATATTCTTAAAATCTAAAATAGTAAGATCAAAATTTTTCATTTCTTCGAATAGGTGATCGTTGTTAATTAGTAACTCTTCGGTCACCTCGGAGAACTCATTAACGAATAAAACTGGTATATTTTTAAATATGCGTTCTAAATATGGTGAACTTTTAACTACGGGTACTCTTCTCATATAAATCACCTCCCAGTCCCTAGAGCACTCACACCCAATGGCGTTGCCGCTTGGGCAAATCATAAATTTATGCTTTTTAATTGTGTGGAGATATTCCCGATACCCCGCGTGGGTATTATTGGTTTTGTTTACTGTTGACCATTTATTATGGAATAAGTCATTTAGCCCAGCCCTTTCTTTAGGGTTTGTACCCTCCGAGTGATTAACATATAATAATTTTGTTGGTTCTGATTTGTGGTTATTCACTACGTCAGATAGCACTTCATGTCTGTCATCTTCGTGGCTTAATTTTCTCTGTACACCATATGGCATGGGGTGAACTTTGCCACCAAACGTTATTGAGTTGGATGCATATATCCCTATAACATTTTCTGGTATTTTACCCCATATAAATTCATCAATGCAATTATCCTCGAAACCAGTAAAAATAACAAATTTAATATGAGGTAGTGATCCACAGAGTTTGAGTAGGTCATTTCTTGACCACAAGTCCGCTAAAACATTATTTTTATGTGATTTGGCAGATGATACATATTCTTCCATTGCAGTATCCTTAATACCACCCCTCTCATATAATCGTATATTATCAATAAATAATGTCATATATTTCTTGGCAGGTTCTATTTCTTTTACCTTATTTAAGAATTCCATATTACCCATATTGGCATCTTTCATATAACCACCCAGTATTCCACGACCAGATTGATCCCCAAATGAATAATCAACGTTATCTCTTATGTATGTTGGATCTACATACATTTTTTTATAAGTCTCTAGTAACAACTATTAAATAATTATCACCTGAATACAAGCCGCCACCTCTTAAATCTCTAGCTGATACAGAGTATCCTGGCGGTGTGATCGAACTAAGGTGCTGCAACCATTGTTCTGGCGCCTGGGCATCTTCCACAACTAAAACTCCGCCCTTATTTAATTGTGGTACATATGTATTCCACACGGCAAGTACATCAGGGAAGTAATGGCTCCCATCGTCTATAATTATATCGAATTTAATATCTTTAAGTTGTTCTGTAACTGAAGGATCTTTTATGTCTTTAAAGATATAAGTAACATCATCCATTCTATATTCAGGAAGAATAACATCAATTATATCGACACCATAAATATTAGCCTTTGGAAAGAAATCTCTCCACGCCTTTAAGCTGCCACCCCTCTGCACCCCAATTTCCATTAAGTTTATTTCAGAGTTTTTTTCATAATTATTAAAAATTTCTTGATATGAATCACCGTAAGTGTGACCTATCGGTGATTCAGGGTTATCTATGATTATTCTATCATCTAAATTATTAAAAATGTTTTTAATGGTGCCGTGATTTTTATCGGTGATATATTTTAGTAGTAATTCTCCTATTTTCATAATTTTTAATGTTTGCTGTGTTGGTAATAGCGGTTGTTTTCTACTTCAGGGGTGCATGGTTTGACTGTAGGAAGTTTCTTATGGAACCCAAAGGGTAATATTCCTGAATTTTCAGGCACGGGGTTTTCGTAAGAAAAATATCTTGCAACTTCTATGGGGGCAAATTTACACCCCGCTTTTTCGAATAAGTGTTTATTGTGCACACAAATGTTTCCATCCTCATTTGTGTTAGTCTGCCCAAACATTTGATAAAAGTCTCTGCGCTCACTTACGTGAAAGGGGATAGGGGTATAATTTGGGACCGTTAGGAGCTTCTGACTTCTTAATGAAAAACCTCCGTTTCCTACGCGGGCGCGTTCATTAAAAGGAGTAATGTAGGTAGTCTCCGATAGTGGCCACGGGGCTCCAATGTAATCGTAATCTAGGAATTCTTCCCTCCATGCCTGGGGATTGATAATGAAGGCGTGGTCTTGAACAATGAGGACGTGGTTGGTTTCTATATGGTTGTGCAGATTATATAATATGTAGAAGTTGTATTCGTCTATATTTGTAAGTGGTGCCACCTGCTCTTCTGCCACAATTTCATGGTGTGAGAGTGCGTCTTTATATTTTGAGCATAGGGCTTTTGTTGTGACGAGCTTTACTTCGCTAAATTTCGCAACATTTTTACAATGGATTAAGGACTTGATGGTGTTTTCAATTCTATGGGTGTTGTCTATCGCAAGGCAAGTTGTATTGTGTAGGACGGGTGGGCGGTTTATTTTTTTATTCATTGAGCTCCTTTTGTAGCTTAGACAGGTTCATGCTTAAATCTCCTGGTACGTGGGCTGGCTTAAGAGATTTGCCGACTGGCCTCGTTTGTTTTGCTAATTGATAGGTTGTTTTTACTTCAGTGCCTACATTGAATACGCCAGTGGAATTTTTTTTTATTAATCTTATGATCAAATTTGAAATTACATCTACATAATCCATGTTGCTCGCCCTGTCTATCCAGGCCTCCTTGTATGGAAATGGCTTAGGTATTTGCGAGCATCGACAGAGTAAGAAATTGTTGGACCGCAACTGAACCAATCCGTCACTAAGGAGTTTTGTGTAGGCGTACCAGTTGTTGCAATGCACGGGAACGCTTTCTTCGTCTATATTTGGGGGCGATCCAGCATAAATATAGTCGGTCGATATGTGGACCAACTTGAGGGGTTTTTCATTGCAGTAATTTACCAACCTATCTACAAAGGAATAGTTTGTTTGCCAATGGGAGCTTTTGTCTGCAGAGTAGGTATTAGTGTTCGCTATGCAGTTTACTATGGTGTCGTAGCCACTAGGAAGTGTGCCCACATCGCGGATATTGAATCCATCTTTCTTTCTGGAAATGTAGTCCCAGTCTGTTTGCTTGATGATCTCTGACCCTAGCAGGCCGTCTCCTAGAATTAGGGCTTTCATATTAAAATGGGCTTTGGAAGTCCTCTAGTGACGGATGCATGGTATCTTTATGGGATATAATTGGAGCCTCGCACGTTCCCCAATGGATATTTATGGTGGGGTCATTCCACCTGATTCCTCCTTCGGATTCCTTGTTGTAGAGTGCAGAGCACTTGTATTGTACTATAGTGTTGTTTTCCAGCGTTAGAAAACCATGAGCAAATCCATCGGGAATGTAGAGCATTTTTTTATTTTGGGCCGACAAAATATGGCTGGAGTATTCTCCATAAGTCTTTGAATCTTTTCTAATGTCCACCGCCACATCTAATATTGACCCATGGATCGCTCTAACTAATTTAGCTTGAGAATAAGGAGGGGATTGGAAATGAAGCCCTCTTAATACCCCTTTTTGGGAGAGGGATTGATTGTCTTGAAGGAAGTCGGCCGTAATTCCTAGGTCGTGGAATTTTTGCTTATTAAAGGATTCAAAAAAATATCCTCGAGAGTCCTCCAGGACATTGGGCTCAATTAGGGCTAGGTCTTCTATGTGAGTTTTAATTTTTTTCATGATTAGTAAAGAACTCTTGTATTTGTTTAATGATGTAGTCTATCATCTTTTTTGTCAAGGTGGGTGAGCACCCGAGGAAGAATACTTTGTCTAGTACGCGGTTGGAGTGGGGGTATTTAGTGTAATCGTCTAAATGTTTATAGGCGGGGTGAATGAGAATGTTTCCCGCGAAGTAATTTCGTGTTTGGATTTTACATTTTTCGAGGTGCGATACTAGTGCGTCTTTTATTTTTTTATTTTTACAAACTATGGGAACCCCAAACCAACTGGTGTGCGCGGCAGGCAATTCATCAACGGTATTGACGTCAGCGAGAGGTTTAAGCGCCTTATCTATCGCTTGCTTGTTGGCCCTGCGCTTTTTATGAATTTCGCTAAATTTTTCCAGTTGAACGCAACCTAGTGCTCCCTGTAGGTCCAGGGGCTTTAGGTTGTATCCCATATTAGTGAAGATATATTTGTGGTCCACTATCCCTGAGTACTCCTCTAGCCACTTGTCAAACCTATTTCCGCATGTACCGCACGCAGATAAATTGGCCATTCCAACGCAATAACAATCCCTACCCCACCACGCCAAGCTTCTTGCGGTTTTAACTATGTGTGGGTTATTAGAGGAAACCATTCCTCCTTCTGCCGTGCATATATGATGTGCAGGATAAAAAGAGCATGAGGAAGCAATAACGTATTCATTTAGATATTTTCCTTCCCATTGAGATCCAAGTGAATCACAGTTATCAAGAATTAATTCTAGGTTGTATTTGTTTTTTAGATCTAAAAGCTTATTGAAGTCAGGGGGGTTTGCTAAGACAGGGGAGATGAATATAGCTTTGGTTTTTGGTGTTATTTTCTTTTCCACCTCCTCTAGATCAAAGTTTAAGGTTTTAAATTCAATATCCGCAAAGACAGGCTGTAGATTGTGTTGGTAAATCGGGGCGATGGTAGTAGGAAACCCCACTGGGGAAACTATAATCTCGTCCCCATCCCTCCAGTTCAGTACTTTTTTAATCGCCCCCACCATAACTAGATTGGCGGAACTGCCAGAGTTTACCATTACGGACTGCGCTTGCTTAAATTTTTTGGAGAATTGAATCTCAAATCTATGAACAGCCTCCCCAGAAGATAGCCACTTACCTGCGAGCACCGAATTTAAGATGGTCTCAACCTCACTTTCGTCCCAGTAGGGACCTGAGTAGTAAATGGGAGACCGTCCTGGAGTAAATTCCTTTTTATTGTGAAGGTAGGGGGGTGTTATCTCCGAGGTGAGTTGAGAAATAATTTTACTTAGCTGTTCTGACATAGGTCTCCTTTTAGAGGTCTCTTGTTAGGTGTTGGAGCGTTTGCCATTCGTAAAGGTAATGCCACTCGGGTGTAGGTGAGGTTAGTAACTCCTTAGTCTGCGACGCGCTGTGGATTCGGTTGACCGTAAGGATATCGGGTATTATGGCTGGGGCTCCAAAGGCGTGAAACATTCGGCAATAAAATTCGCAATCTAAGTAAAATTTTAGGGTGGGATTAAAGAGGTATGGCCCGTGTTTATTATTTAATGTTAAGGAGGAGGGACAACTCAGGGTGTTTTTTCCCGCTTTCATTCCTTGGTGATCGTACTTGGGTGAATATGGCCTGATGAATGATTTTCCTCCATTTTCAGTATGGGTGCAGGCGTTAATTATCCAGGATTTATCACTAGTAAGATGGGGAGCTAAGAGCTCTAAGCTTTGGGGGCTATAAAAGAAATCATCCTGCAACAGGATTTTCGTGAATTTTCCATTGGATAACTCTAGCACGTTGTTGAGGTTGGGCCCAATGGAGCCGTAGCTGGCTGTAAAAGCGGAGTACCGTAAGTCTATCTTTTTTTCCCATTTGGAACAAAGGTTCTGGATGGATGTGTCTTTACTGTTGTCCGAAACAATTACATTGTAATCCGTGAAAGACTGTGCTTCTATTTTTTTAAGGCTAAATTCCAGAAACTCGCTACCCATTCCGTTGAATTCATAAGTAGGGATCGCTATAGATATAAGAGGGTTCATCTTATAGTCTCCAACTAGAGTCTGGAGTGGGGGGTTGGGGGGTTGGTTGGTAGATGCTCTGAATCAGGTAGTGACCCTGGTCTTTATTTATGCCGTAGGCAGTGGTTAAAGTGGGCTCTTTATTTACTTCTACATGGGGATAAGAAGAAAGGGGTTCGTCGGTTCCTAGGGAACTAGATTGGTAGAAGGGGGGCTTGTCGAAAGCATAAATGTTAAAATAGCGATGGATTTCTGCATAACCTATATCGAGGTGATTTGCTATTTTCATCCAGTGTTCGGCTACTCGGGCGCACATGTCTACATAGTCTTGGCTAATGAAGAGCATTGCGTGGGTGCTGAGCATATTAAATATCCTTAATAAATTTTCGTTGATTTTTTGTAGGTGAACGAAGGGTCCCGATCTTCCATCTAGTCTGCCCCACGAGGAGTTTCCTAGGTAGACCGCATCTGCGTCGTCGGGGAATTCGATAATTGGTCGAAAGTTTTTTTCCGTAGCGTCGTCTTCTAAAATAATGAAGGGGGGAGTATTGTTTTCCATTAGGTGGAGGTGCGATGCTGCACACCCTTCTGCCGCCGCGGAATCGTGGGCAGTCATATTCGTTCCTTTTATCCCTTCGAAGCGTGAGTAGTTGGTGAAATTGAGTCGCGCCAGCATTTCCTCCATATTTTTGCGCTTGTCCGAGGCTGTCGCCATATTAATGTAATGGACAGGTATGTCTCTAAGATCTAATTTCATGATGGTCTTTGTTTAATGCTAACAGTCGGCATTTGAAGGGGAGGGGGTGTCCCTCTCCAAAGCAGTATCCTGGATCGAGGGCTAGGGTGGGGGGATTATCGATAAAATAGCGATTCATATGGCTCTCATCATGCCATAGAGCGATAATGTCGTTTTTAAAATCCGTGTCAATGTTGTCTGCGAGAACGCGGGCCATTTTTAAATACTCACTCGCTGTACCTCCATTAAATCCTCCCGCCATGTAGTACGAGTAGGGAAAATCTTCATTCTCATGAATGCAGGCCAAGGATTCGGGTCGCGTTTCGGGGTCTCCTCTAGGTTTATATAAATAACAACCTGGATGAGCCGTACCCACTAAAGTGGAGAGAATTTCATCCCCTACTTTATCCTTAAAAAGCATGTCTGCATCACTATAGTAAAGGTAATCCATTTTGGATAGCTCCTCTTGGTAAGTGGTGAAAATCCTATATCTTCCCAGCGTCATCCAGGGCCATTCTTTGTGTTCTACTTTGAGTTTGACTACCTTTCTCTCGCTTTGGATTTCATCTTCTCTATCGGTAAAGAGGAAGTAAGTGACATCTTGGTCTTGGAGGAAATGCTCGTCGGCGCTGCTGATTAGGTCTTGAGCAAACCTAATATATTTATTTGATGCAATAATTAAGAGTCCTACCTTATTCATGCAATTTCCCACCCTTCAGGAATTAAATCATTTAGATAGTTTTGGGGATTTAGCGTCGACTTCTGCGCGTAACCTTCGCTAAACCAAAGCTTGGGGGCAATTACTCTTTTATTTTTATTGGGGTTTAGCCATGCTCCCCACCAGCTAAACGACGAATTAGAAATCACGTGATCTTGACACCGAGACATTAAGATCATTTCCGTGAAATCGCTTTCTAGGTTAAGGTGCGCCCTTTTCTCGAAGTCTGGATGGGTTTGGTCCTTCTCTTCTTCGGTGTGCCCCCTTTCTGAAATGAAAGTGGCGTTGTCTAGAACGAGATTATTTTTACACCAGTCTAGATCGTCTGAAAAAACTAAAACATGATCGGGCTTGAGGCGATCCAATGCACTTTGGTAGTAGTCTAGGGATTGTGTGGGGTGGGGATTATCAGGGTGTGATTCTTCTAACTTGACGTAATCCCCTCTTCTCACGTGCAAGGAGGCGTAGCGTTGGGCTTGGTCCAGTCTGTATTTGCTGTCTATGTAATCTGTGATGGTTTTTTTTGGTTGAAACAACTTGCGGATTACGGCTGTTGACCGCTGGAAATATTTTTCACTTTGAAAGTAGCCGTCAAGATTTATTAGTTGAGTCGGGTCTATTAAGGTATCTCGATCCAGGTGCTGTGGATAAATATTGGGCAGATGACCCCCTTTGGACTCCGCTAAGTTTAGTAGTTTTTGATTGTTAGGTAAATAGGTTTCTCCCGTTTCGGGGTTTATACCCTTCCATAAGGCGGAAATTATTTCATCATTCAAGGTTCTCCAGTTCTCTCCGTTGTGAAATAGTCTTGAAGGTGCGGTCCACACGCGAGGAAAAAGAACGTCGGTATTCAAGGAGTGGGATAGTCCTATGGCGGCAGCCGCTTGAAAAAGCTGATTTCCCAGGCGTCCGTTCCTTCCTATGTTGAGATTTGTTAGTACTGCCATATTATTTATTATATTTGTGCAGATAGGGCTGTTGAGCGTAGTAGGTTCTTATGTGGTCCTGCCTCATTTTCATAAAATTAAGATAGAGTATTGTGTTGTTGATATATTCTATGTTCTCTATGGCTGAATCCGCCAGTCTTTCATGCTCTAGGTGATATACCTCCCCCTGGTCTAGGTGGGCCACTTTTGCCCCAAGAGCCTTAAATCTGAAGTAGCGTTCCTTGTCTTCGGGGCCCCACGAGATGAAGTTTTCGTTTTCCATTCCGAAGGCGCGGTATGCGTTGGTATTGATGAACTGACAATGCCCTGCGAAAGATTCATCGTTGGTTACTATGTCTATTAGTGTGGTGATATCGGCCCCTGTTTCTAATTTCTTTTTAAGGAGTTTTCTTA
>CEVA01048963.1_pt1 | contig 35014 bp, 55 predicted proteins | sample 361521 | NCBI WGS metagenome assembly CEVA01 (sample SAMEA2622823, study PRJEB7988) | marine metagenome | isolation source: saline water (ENVO:00002010), including | reverse complement strand
TCCAGCGATCAGTTCCGCAGATGTAAACTCTTTTAGAAATAATTCTTCTATCCTGTCGGCCATTTTTAACCTCTCTCTTTATGTATATTTAAATTGTGTGGCGAACCCGCCACCGCTGGATTGATTTACCCACGTTGGCGCTGAAGTTCCGTTGGACTGTAGTATTTGACCAGCCACGCCAACCGCTAACATCGCTGTGACATTAGCGCTAGTTTGATATGGGATTGTTCCAGCCGAACCGCCTGTAATCATCAAATGCGTTGGTGTACCCGACACATCTGCATAAGCTCCTGTGCTTGCTACAGTTGCCAAGCCTAGATTAGTTCTGGCTGTTGAGGCCGAGGCTAAATCACTTAAATTACTGCTCTTTAAAAGAAAGTTTCCTGTCGCAGTAACACCGCCCTGCCATGCCGAACCATTGTAAACTTTTAGCTCATTACCTGATGAGTCAAAGAAAAGGTCACCGTCACTAAGTGCATTTCCTCCACCGTCAGTGGTCGGTTCCGTAGCGCTGATTTGATAAAGGTCTGCAAAATTATTTACGTCAGTTATGTTATCCGCAACAGTTGTTACATTGCTGGAAACACCAGCCACGGTTGTAACATTTGCAGATATACCAGCAACACCAGTTACATCAGAGCTAATCCCTGCTACGGTTGTCACGTTAGAAGAAACCCCAGCAACGGTAGTTACATTTGCAGATATTCCACTCACACTTGTAACATCTGACGCGATAGCATTTACGCCAGTAACATCGCTAGATATGCCAGCCACAGTGGTAACGTCACTAGTTATTCCAGCCACACTATTGATATTGGCAGAATTACTATTTACAGCGTTTATGTTCGTGGCGTTGCCAGACACATTTCCAATGCTTGTCTTCAGTGGGTCTGTATTCACAGCCGTTACGTCTGATGCAATCGCGTTTACACCACTTACATCGCTTGAGATGCCAGCAACAGCAGTTACGTCTGACGAAACCCCAGCCACAGTGGTTACGTTTGCAGAAATTCCAGAAACAGTAGTTACGTCTGACGATATGCCAGCGACCGTGCCTAAATTATTTGTCGGGGCAATCTGCCCAGCAACCGTTTGAAGATTGTTGTTAGTTATTTGGGGTGCGACTGTCGCAACGTCTGTGCCTGTCGCTAGGTCGATCCCATAAAGTGTGCTACCAGTTTGCCAGATAATCGCTGTGGTAATATTTGCAGCTACACTTACAGTTGACGATCCGTTGCTGAATGTTAATGCGTAAGTGCCACCTGTTGCGTTATGAATTACATACCATCGCTCTGTTGCTGGCAGTGTAATAGTCGGCTCAGACGCTAAACCGCCGTCTGTAAACCGCAACACCCTATTTCTTGACTCATTAGAAACATATTGCGTTGTTGAAAGCGCAACGTTGCCTGTAAGACTTATCTCTTCTACACCCGACACAGCCTCATCTATAAGCGCTAAAGTATCTGAGTTAAGTTCTGCGCCCCACGTATCTGCGAAATCTCCAGTACCGATTAACCGTAAGGCTAGGCGTTCAGATGGTGTTGAAGCCATGTTTTACTCCTAAATTGTAAACCATTGTTGCGCTGATGGTGCAAAAAACAGTTTGCTTGCAGACGCTGATATTGTTGTTGTGTAACTGCCGTCTATTGTCTCGCCTGTCTGACAGTAAATTGTGGCGGTGTTAGCGCCGTTATTTCTGATGCACACAAAACTGCCAGCATATGCCAACGGCAATTTTGCTCCTGACCCAGACGCTACTGATGTCAGCAAAACTAGTGTCGCATTAATATCTGACGCATCACTTACTGTTGACCCTGCCGTTGCCAGACTTTGCGTAGGCAGGTCACTGACATACGGCAGTCTGTCACGCTTTCTGTTTTCTAAGTCAGCAACCGCTTGTTCAATCGGCAAATAAGGCATATCACGTAACGACTACCGACACGTCTAAATCCCAACGCACCTCATCGTCGGCTTTATGCAAAACCTCTATTTCGCCTTCCGCTAAACGCAGCCAATACAGCTTATCGCTGTCGTTCTTTAAAAACTCGTTAGCCATTGCCAAGCAGACGCAACGCAATAAGCGTGGGCTGAAGTTTGTCAGAAAGTTAGTCGTGTTGGTTCCCGATAATGCCTCTGGCTGGCAGTAATAGCGCCAGCGATAAGCGTAGGTCTGATCAGGGGCCGTTGGGAAATACGCTTTGTCAGCGTCAATATAAAACTGTGTCGGCTTGCCTTGGCTTATATTTCCGCTAGTGTCGTAAGTTCGCGCCGTTTCGACCGCATCCAATGTTGTGTGGTTGACAGCAAGCTTTTCCGTGCCACTGTAAAATAAAGATCGCGACCCAATAAAGTCGCTTGGCACGTCGATATAATCCTGACCAACAACCATATTGCCAGTTGTTAATTTCAGCATTTCACGCACACGCAAGCGTCGATAAATAAAATCTTCCGCTTCGCTTAAAATTGTGGTTGCTGAAAAGCTGTCGTTGTTGACCCAGTTTCTAATTGAGCCATCAGTCGCCTTACTTGCAACTAGCGTAGTGTAATCCATTTTTTATAGCCTTAATAATTGTTGCTGGCTCTATACTGGCACTGCACCTTGACGCTTTTGTTTGTTCGTCTTGGTCGCAGTGTTCAAAATCAAAATGCAGTCGGTGACACGGAAAACACGCCGTATTCTGAGGCAAGATTTCTTTTGTGTTTTTCCAGTGTTTTGTTAGCTGTTTTGGCCCACTGTGGCTGACCATTACAACCTTATGGTTTTTTTCCATGCAAACGGCGTTCACAAGCCCTGTTTCTGGCCCTACAACAACATCTGACGCTTGCGCCAGCGCCATTGATGCCCTCATTGGCAACGTGCCACACTGAGCGCCTATGCGCTCTACAGAGCCATATCGTTTTTCTGTCTCTTCAAGCACAGACTCTTGCAAAACCATTGCTTCTTTATCGCCCATTAACATAACGTAGGCATTTGTCTGTTCTAACAGCCCTACAAGCACGTCTGCCATGTGCGGATACCATTTATGTACGCTGGAACCAGCAACAGCCCATGTGACTAACGGCGCATCAAACCTTTGCCGTATTTCTTTGGCCTGTTCTTTTTCATCAGCCGTTGCATGGAAAACGCATCCACGAAAATTATACGGCACGTCAGCAAGATCATGCGTTATCTCCATATAATTCTGGTTAAACAACTTGTGCCTTGCAGATTGTGACCAAAAATACTTTGGGTGTTCGTGGCTTAGTAGTAACTGCCCTTCTATGCTTGAACTAAGATTAACAACTTTATCATATTCGGTTGCGATAGCTTGCCAGTACGTCACCAAGTCATCGTTATGCACTTGATTGCGGTCTTGCACCATTAATTCGTCAATGTCAGGGTGCGTTGCGTTTATAACGTGCTGTGGCGCTTGGCAATTTAACGTTACATGGTATCCCTGCTTTTTAAGCAATGGAAATATGCCAGCGCATATAATCTGATCGCCCCAGGCGCCATATCTTACGACAAGACACGACTTGTCTGGCTTTGGTTTTTGCTTTTCCTTCTTGTTTGGCGTGACAACCAGCAGCTGATCACGCTGTTTTGCTATCACACAATCTGACCACACACTTAATATGTTTTTTGCTTCTGTTTCGTCTTGGTTGACGAAGATTATGTAACCGTCTGGCTTGATTACCCTGCGCCAATCCTCAAACGTGTTGTTTTCTGGTATTTCTGCGCCGTTTATCACCAGCGCATCTAATTTACCGTCTGCAATGATTTCTACAGTGTCAGTCAGCAAAAAATGACTGTACAGAGCCTGATCACCGCCTATCTGCATCACCAAACCGCGACTGTAAGGCACGATAAACCATTTCGGATCAAAAATATTTGGTTTTTTTTGCATTTACCCCTAGAGATATATATAAATGTGTATTATATTACCTTTATTGTTATTTATTTGGAGAAATTAATATGTATTGGCAAGTTAAACAACACAAAGAAAACGGCGAAATCGTTATTAAGACTTTTGACGAAATAGATTACCCAAATGATCACCGTAGCAAAGCAAGGAATAAAGCATTGTCATATTTTGAAGATGCAAAAAATGAGGCAGAAGCTACTTATCGTATTTTATCAAGAAATAACCGCACTGAAGATGAATTAAAAAAATTCTACAATGATGCGGTTTGCAGAGTCACACTTTCAAATTGTTTGGATATATTGCTGGCTGAAGCAAGGCTTAAAAAAACAGACACTTCTGGTAACTTCAAAGCTAGCCTTAAAGGTATTTACAGCTACCCACAGTAACCAACAGGGGCTTCGGCCCCACCCCTTTCTTCAGAGATTAATATGACAAAACTTGATTCAAATAAAAAATTTAAGGTGCTTTATGACTTGCTTGGCATTAGCGAACCAATCCCATCTGATGAGCAGTTAATGGGTTATCGGAGCTTAGACTTTACCGTAGGCCAAGAGCGCATGGTTAACTTTGTCTCTCAATTTGTTCGTTTTGATGATTTTCTACTGATAATTGGGCAATACAGCAGAAACAACCACCCGTGGGATGCCTCAATTGTCTTAGAAGACGTTTTTGATGATCTTACAAACCATCAAACCCTTCAGCCTTGGGAGTACATTGACCCTTATTCTCCACAATCACCGACGATATTAAAAAAAGTTGGTCGTGATTTCGTTATTTACGAATAACCGTAACTTAAAGAATAGAGGCTGAAATTAACCCGAGTTCCAGAGATTAAATCCAGCCCCTATCTCATTATTTACCGCTGTAACTCATAGCAGCTTTCCCCATTTTACCGTATGGGGCTTTGTCAGCCATGCCAGCGTATTTAATGTCCGACTTATCTGGTATAGAACCAGCAGTTGAAGCATTTTCTGGTGGGCAAGCTTCCATAATGGACTGATTGCCTCTACCACGACCTCGTAAAATAGCCATTCTACTACTTCCTTTCTAATTAAGCCGCTGAATCCCACTCGACAATACGAGCGTTTGTTGCATCATCGTGAACAAGGCCAAAGCCTTCCAGCGCATACCAAGCCATACCCATTGACCGACCATAGTCAGATGGAATACGACCACGAATCTCAGGGGCCATTGCTATGACTTCAGCCACAGTGTCAGCGCCCATAAAATAGCACCAGTCAGATTTGCCGTTTGTCCACAAGTTTGTGCCATCTCTTGCTGGGGCGGCGTTTACACCACCTGCCAAGATTTGGGTTTGCTCGACAAAACGAACTGCTTCAAATCGACCAACCTCGCCATTGGTAATCTTGCGATAACCAGTAGTTGTGTATTGATCAACCGATTCCAACTCATCTTTGAGATCACGAAACGTTGTAGGTCTTGCAATAGCAACGTAATCGTCGCTTTCGTAAGCCGGGATGTTTCGTTCCTTCATTAAATCGGAAATCTTCCTAACATGGGCCTTGTTTAGCCCCGTGTCGTTGTTGCCCGTAGCAGTGCCGTCTGTGTACAACGTACCAGTTGAGGCCGCGGCTCCTGTAGCAACATACTTCAGCGGAGTAAGTCTAAACTTGCTTTCTGCTTCGGTATCAAGTGCCTCACGACAATCTCTGGACAGAACATTTCTAGTTACGTCCATGACATTGTGCTTGCCAAGCATATCGGTCAAGCTGGTGAACGGAACAGAATTTCCCCATTCAACAACCGTTGCTGTTGCTTGATCAATAGTGAAGTTGGTTTCTGCAATTGCAGTTCCTTCAGTTAAGGTTGTTCCAGCGGTTGCAATCTTGGAATAAACGTTCCATGTAACAGTCGAACCGTTGTTAAGACCTTTATCTGCGAAGTCTTTAGCATCGCAGAACTGACGGAATTTAGTAGACGCTCGTACTTCCATGCGTAAAACTGAGGACAGTTCATCAGCATATAGATAGCCGCCAAGCGTATTGGTAGACCAGAGTTGTCCAGCCATTTATGCCTCCTATTTCTTTTAGGCGTTAATAAATGGGCAAGTTCCTAGCTTCGCGTTCCTCACGAATAATCTCTGATTGAGTTTTAGGACGTGGTGTTCCACGATTAGGAGTTGCCGCGCTCACTTTTCGCGGTTGTCTTGCTGTGCCAGCCTTACGGTTTTGCTTGTCAGCTAGACCGTCTGCCTGACTCTCCGAACCCCCATTATACCAAGCGCGAGTCCTCGCCCCTCCATCCATAAGTAAATCCTGATATGATTTAACACTGTACCCAGCCTGTCGCGCTTCTCTGTGGCGTTGCCACCACGATTGAATCGGCGCGGCTTGAAGCTGTTGTTCAGTGTAACCCAAGCCCAAAAGATCGTCCTTTAAGCCTTGGTTAACAAAATTCACCGCAATAGATTGAAGGTTTGGGTCTTCCTTGATTTCCGGGTATTCAGTTAACGCATTGTTCAGCGCAGTTTGATGCTCTGTTTGCTCACGGACAATAGACGCCGTCATTTGTGCAACCTGATTTGGGTTTAGTTGCTGTTGACTTTGACCACTGCCTTTAAGCTGTGTGACTGCCTCTCTAACTTGCGATTCATCGCCATACATTAATGCGTTAACAACAGCGTCATCGTCATTGGTAGACACTTGTTGTTGCTCTTGTACTGGCGCTTGCGGTTGGGCTTGCATTTGCTGTTGCTGTTCAAACTGTAATTTTAGTTCGTTAGCTTGGCGTAATGCCACCGCCGCATCTTGAAACCGCTTGTCAGCTGCACGTGACTTTTGCGCTAATTTCAAAACTTCCGCTAATGGCTTACGTTCCTCTTCACCATCAATGATAAGAGTATGTAAGTCATCGCCCTTAGAACTAGCTTCAGTTTTAGGCGTGGGTTGTCCAGAAGCCGACCGCCCTTCGGGTGGGCCTGATCTCTGTTGACCGTCCTGTTCCTCTGCTTCTTCTTCGGTACTGTCATCAATCGCATCCAATGAGGGTAACGATGATTCGTTGTTTAGTTGTTGGCTTCGGCGTGACGCCATTTCATCTTCTATATTATTCCGATGCAAGTCGTTCACGTCATACTCAGGCTTTTCTGCCTGTTCTGCCTCAACATTAACATCCTCATTATCGAGGGTAGTTTCTGTATCAGACATTTCTTTCCCTTGGTTAAAATTAAAGGCTTTCGCCCTACAAGTCCTCGACTTGTTCTGCTTCGACGATCTCACGGTAGGCTTGTCTGCCATCGTTTATGATCTGCTCGATGTCTTCTTGCATACAATCGAAACGTTTTATTTCGGCTTGTGTGCGTCTAATCTCTGATGCCTGTTGATCTGGGCATAGGTCAACCAGCTTTTCCTTTAACTCGTCAACACGCTCTACCATGCGCCCAAGCACATACTTAAATAACGGTGTCTCTAACTCTGCTTCTATATCTGCGCCTAATCTTGCAAGGCCCAGCACATCTTCGTCTGATGTCATCAAACCATATTAGGCGGTATTGATGACAATGGGTTAGCGTCTAACTCTGGCGCCTGTGGAGTCATATAGTTAGGGTAGCTATTCGGGCGCACGGGAACTGAGGAAAATTCTTCTGGAGGTTCGTACATCGTATATTCATCGCTAGACAACGGGGAATATATAGGTGGGCCACTAACCGCCATCAAGTCACGGTTTTTAATGAAATTTTCTATAACTTCCTGTCGCGTTTTTCCTGTTTTCTTTGCTGTTTCGTCTGCGCGGTTGCGGAAAAGTTGCATAAATGTGCCTTGGCTCGTATCATCAACGCCAGTTCGTTGCGCCCCACCCATCCAAAGGTTTGCCTGCACTTGTGGCCCCGTCATTCCTAACTCTGCGCCTATTTCGTTCATTAAATCTTCAAACGCCTTATATTCGGCGTCTGCTGGCATACCAACGTACACCGTAGGCTCATTTTTTATATCGTCAAACTTAATATCGCCGCTTTTGATCGCTTTTTTTGCGTTAAATTTTGGCTTGCCTTTTTTGGTGTTTGGCAATGTTATATATTTGTTTACGGTTTTTGCCCCGTATAGTTTTGTTAACCTGTCAGCTAATTGCTGGCTTATCTCTGAGCCTGTTGACAACCACTCAGGCGAACCGTCTGCCATCGCCATGTAACGTGTAAAATGCAAATCTGCCGCTATGTTTGTTCCACCCCCTTTTAAGGATTGAGAAAACCCTTTAGGTTTAGGGTTTTGCGTCCAATTCGCTGAAGCTGGAGACTTGGCGTCTGGCATGGGAACCCATTCGTCTGCCCCAAGCCTTGCAACATTCTTTGCATGGTTTCCTTGCATTTTATGACCATAACCTTCTATTGGTTTAAGGTCACCACTTACAAGCGCATCGTAATTATCTTTAAACCAATCTTCACCCTTATGCCTATAATAACTTGCCACGCCAATATTTGACGGCACCTTATTGCCTGTAGACGTTGCGCCCATTAAATCCATAAATTCTGCCCACTGCTTATGGCCTTCTGTCGCTCCATGCGCCTCAATAAACCAATCGCGCAATTCTTCCGTGTTATACCAATCCGAACCGCCTAGTTCTTGGCCTGCCTTTATGTCTCTAATTAGTTCGTCTTTGACGCCCCCTTTGTTAGCCCTAATGTTGTCAATAGCGTTTTGGGTTCGCGCCGGAATTTTCTTTGGGGAATACCTCAAATATGTCCACTCAGTGCGGTCAGGAGCCGCGCCTAAATACTCTGGCTTTGACCCTGCTGGCCCAGTGTAGTCAGGCCGTGAGTTCCTTAGATGGGGCGCTTTAGAAGACGCTTGCCTACGCAAAGCATTCGCGCCTAATGCCCCGGCAGGTATTTTTGCAAAAGCCCCCGGCCCCACTGCGTCTACCCCCGGAAAGATTGCAAAAAGCCGTTCTAAATTTGACATACTTTGGCTTTCCACTGGGTCTAGCGCCCTTTCTCGTTGTCTTAACATATATTTAGGATCCATCCCCTGCAACATTCCTTGCCCAACGCCTTGCGCGCCTTGCATAACTGCTTGCAATAATGGCGCTAACTCACCACCGCCTTGCGGTTGCGCCACTGGCACTTGCCCAGCGTTGTCATAGGCTACTAATTGTCTTGGTTGCACACTGGCAACAGGAGGTAAATCAACCATTACATTACATTCACATTGCTTGCATTAGGCATTAATCGCGCTCTGGCTAGATCAAGCTTAAATCCCTGCTCCGCAAGGGCGGCCTTGCCCTCAACATCCATTTGCGCTTTCTGTGCGTCCATCTGACCCTTCATCTGCGCTTCTGCAAGTTTAAGCTGTCGGTCTATGTTCTTGTCTTTCACTTGGCCCTGTAGCTGTTGGATAATCTGACCCATCTGGCCCAACTGCGCTTGTAGCTGTTGTATGCGTGGGTCTTCGCCCTGACCGTCTTTAAAGTTCAAGAACCGTTGACCGTCTTTGTATCCAGCTTTGCCAAATATCTCTGACGCTATTGCTTCCACGCCTGACGTTTCTAACACATTAGGCCCATACAGTTGCACCAGTGGCGATACAAGCTGACCAAACGTTTGCATAGCAAGCGCAAACTTGCGACCTTGCATTAATGGGTCTGTGCCACCAATGCCTACGTTTACATTTACCGTTAGTTCGCCTTGCAACAAATCGTCAGTGATTTGGTTGATGCCATACTTCTGAAACAAGTCTGCCTTTTCAGCCGCCAATGCTAACACAACACTGTCAGTCTCATATGCCTGTTCTAAATGCACCATCTGACGCAATACAGGTTCAACAAACGACTCGCTGAATACGCGCAAGTCATATTCCATTAGCGTGTTGCTCTGGCCTGACAGCATTGCCATACCGCCAACCGTTTCATTCATGCGACGATTAGACTGAATACTGCTGTTGTTAAAGTTGCCAGCCAGTTCGTCAAAATCTAGGTTTATCCTGTCTTGCTCTGCATAAGCCTGACTGTTAACTGGCGGTGGAGACATCTCAACCACGTCGGTTCCCGGGTCATCCATTGTGATAACTTTACCCGGTGACCTGTTTACCAATGCCGGGACAAGCGCCTTGTTGCCTCGCCTCACTTTAACCATTGGCGTTAAGCTGAATTTCAGTGCGTCCATGCGTAGGTTTGCCAAGTCGTTTGACTCTTGCTGTAGTGGCCCCAGCATTTCCACACGGCTTGATGGATATGGCTTGAACGCTTCAATATTTGAATAACCTACAACCACTGGCCTATTGCCGTTTTTGCAGTGCAGATACACTTCCCCAACGGGGGTTGGATCAGTTAGCATGGCTGCAGTTGCCAGCGTGTAGTAGTGGTAGTCTTGATCCCCTCGCTTTACAAAGTTTTCGTGAACAAAAACCACCTCGTAATCATCAATTGGCGCATCTGTGTCACGTCGGCTTGGCCCGTCAAACATATTACGTGCATCGTCTAGGTCGGCGGCGTCTTCTTCCCTGCCTTGCTGTAGTGTTGCATCGTCAAGCTCTTTCCATGCTGGCTGGCCTGTTTTAGGGTCAGCATCAACCATCATCTGCTTAACGTCAATTGCAAACATAGGCCGTCTGATTATAAGATACGGACTACTGCCAACAGGGTCTAACCAATCAGCCGCTGGGTCAAATAAAACATTTTCTGGTTCTATTGGCTCGATGACAGGCTCATCTTTAATGACTGCCATTTTAGGCTGAACGTCTAAATTGCCGTCCTCTTTAATAATCGGCATATCATTTTCGTCAGTTGCAACTTCTTTGCCGTCTTCGGCCTCTGCGTAATGCCAATAGATTTTACAAGCGGTTATTCCGTAAATGTCGGCTGTCTGTCTTGCGCCTATTAAAAATCTAAACCAAGGAATGGTCTTTTGCAGCCGGTAGTTCAGCAACTCCTGCATAATCCCGGCTGACGCCAACTGGTTAGGGTCATTGTCGTTTTGTGGCGATATATTGACCACGTCATTGGTGCTGAAAAACGCTTGTGCAGTAACTGCTTCATTCTTCCGCACATAAGACCTGACTTTTGGTCTAAAGAGCCGTGAACGGCGTTTAAATGCGTCAGAATTGTATTTTGAGCCAGAAGGATGTTCGTTATTAAACAGATTTAGGTTTCGCTCCCAATCATCCCTGTGGGCGGCTTGCACGTAATCAACAGCATTGTCGTAACACCCACGGCTTAGTTCCAGCCAATCAGTATTGTCTTCTGGCGATACCCCTTCGCCATTATCGTCTACCTCATAATCCATAAGCTTTGAGTCGGCTGAACCGTCTGTAATACGCATTTTTTCTTCCCTACCAAGGACTCTTGCTGGCTTCTTCAGCATAAGACGTTAAATCTACATTGCCCCGACGCAAATTATGGCGCTCTAGTATTTCACCGCCAGCCCTCATAATAGCATCCTCAAATGTGACGCTAGGATCGTTCAAATTTATAAAATAACCCATGTCTGCGCTCAATGCTGGGTTACGCACGATAGCGACAGCGCCACGCACTGCTACTTGCCATCTGTAGCCCTTATAGTGTTTGTCAAGCTGTGACGCCGCCCTTGACGCCATATTCATTTCGGTTGGCGTGGGTACGCCAGCTACATCACGATAAATCGTGACGTTATCATTTCCATCCATACTTTTGCCCTGCACGTGGCTCACCTTGCACAAAATAGCGCCCAGATTGATCCGCGCTGAATGTGTCTGACGGCTTGCCAAACTTGTATACCCAAGGGTAGTAAGCTTTTTCGTAGAAATCTCTGTCAGCCTCTAACACAAGCGACTTAAATGAAATGGTTGTCATTTCTTTTTCTTACCTTTGGAGTGTTTTTTCCCATATGCCATTTAACTATCCTCGTAATAGTCGGTTTCGTAGTAATGATCTTCCGCATGGCGGTGATCAGGCGATGCAAAAGTAAGCAAAAATGCGTCTGCCAAGTCTGGTGAGCCACCCAAACGCTGCTTTGTTTTATCTTTGGGTTCGACTTGTATTTTGCCGCTTGCTGTCATTGCATAACGTGGGGCTGTCAGCTCACCAATTAAATCCGGGTCATCGACCATCTTACAGTCTCTGGCCTCTAACCATTCACGGCCTTTGAACCACAACTCATCACGTAGCCTCATATATCTGGCTCTTACACTTGGGCTTTCTGCCACGTTAATCCCAATAGCTGGCAAGTCTTCATCTTGCAGTATGTCCACCACGCCACTGCCTACACCTATTGAGTCAATCAATATCTTTGCTGGGCGCTCTGATGACGCCGTTTGCAAGTATTCGTCTATCACTATGCCAGCCACTTGTGTAACTGATTTATTGCGCCAGCTTTTAACTGGCTCTAACATTACATTCCTTTGACGCTTTGCTAATGCAGTTGCGTCATCACCAAACCTTGCCACGTCTAAACCCCATGTAGGCAAGCCCTCTAATGGCTCAACATCTCTTCGTATTGCTGACTCGCACAATGCTAACGATATTATTGCATCATCCGACTGCTCTGGAAAATCGCCCAAAACACGCACAGCAAATATAGCAGAGTCAGCGCCGTATTTGCTCTTCATCTCTTCAATGAATTTAGGATCAACGCGAGTGCTTTCGGAACAGCTTATGCGCTTTGTCCACCAATTTGCTCGTTGAGAATGAAAAGCGTCAAAAAAATAACCGTCAGTTCTAGTTGGGTTTCCTACCATTAGCGTCTTGGCACCTTTAGTAGACATAGCGCCTTGACCAACCTCGAAGATAACTTCGTCTACACCTGATGCTTCGTCGATAATAAAAAGCATATTTTCTGAATGAAAGCCCTGAAACGCCTCTGGTTTTTCTGGACGGCTTACACGTGGCACAGCAAAAGCTAAATCAGGCTTTTCTTTCAGATAAAACTTTGTGGCTGTTAGTTCAAATAGGTCTTGTAAAAAATCGGGCATTTTACGATGCCACGTTGCTAATTCAGACCACAAGATGTCTTGCAACTGGTGAGAGGTTGGAGCAGTCACAGCCACTTTACTAGGGCATTTTGTATACATCCACCATAGTATAGTCCAAGCTGAAAAAGCCGACTTGCCTACTCCATGCCCTGATCTACAGGCTATTCTATCCTCAGTGCATAGTGCTGTCAGCGCCTCCGCTTGCCACTTTTCCGGTGTTACCTGTAGAGCTTGCTGTACGAACTGAGTCGGGCTGATCCTCCACTGTTCCCCCAGTTGTTTCCAATGCTCCTGTGATCCATTCATAGATTGAGCTGTTAACATTCGCCTCTATTTCGTGATAGTTAGTTTCTTTCCATTGTCCTCTTGTTTTCAACCAAAAAATGGCAGCGCTTACTGACTGTGGTCCATCGCCTGTAGCTTTTCTAAAAAGGTTCTCTGCAACTTTTGCGTTTGCTTTCGCTTTAGCAACAGCTAGTTCTTCTGAGTAATATTTGCGCAGCGTTTTACTGTCTATTCCAATAACGCTTGCAATATCCTCTTGCGGTATTCCATAAGCAGACATTGCCTCGACTGTTTTTCTTTGTTCAGCCGATGGGGTATGCGCTTTTCTGCCAACCATCACAATTACCTCTTTTCTTTAAGCAAGCAGCCATTGCTCGGCTACAGCCTTCCCCACCCGCTTAGTCATAAATGGCGGAACACTCATTCCCATTACATAGCAAGGATCAGAATTTAAAAAATTATAATCATCTGGAAAAGTCTGAAGCCTTGTTATTTCTCCTTGGCTTAACTTTCTACATTCTTCCCAATGACAAAGACCAGATTTTGCAATTACAGTTGGAGATGGCTTTTTAGGATTTATTTTTGTCCAGGTAAAAAAGTGTCCTTTGTGATGAGCTTTTGCAAAAGAATCTCCCGTTTTCACTTTAGACCACAGCTTTTCTGCTGCAGGTCCCATCGTGTTAATTACACCGTGATTTTTTATTCCAAGAAAGGCTTCTCCTACTGATATAGGCCGCTCGTTAAATTCTGGCTTTAAAGGCGGAAAATCTAAATCATTTCTTCTAGCTATAAAAAAAGTTCTTTCTCTTGCCTGAGGCACCCCCATCTTTGAAGCATTAAAAAGAAAAAGCTGGCAACTATATCCGGCTTCTCGGAAGTATGTAAAAATCTCTTTAACATAACCCCGAGCATTGCCAGCCAATAAACCTTTTACATTTTCAGCAATAATAACCTTTGGCTGTAATCTTTTTCCAGCCTCTATAAAGTGATAAAAAAGGTCATCTAATCTTTGTTTCTTTTGGCCCTCTCTAAAAAAATTTTCTTTTCCCCACTTTTTCTCTCTTTTCCCAGCCATGCTAAAAACTGAGCAGGGAGGTGAGCCATCAAGAATGTCTAATTTTTTAACTTCATCAGGAATTTCTTTTATTGGAAGATTATTAAAATCCTGAATCCCCATTAAATAGCTGTATTTTGGTTTATGGTTCTCTCTATATAGCTCCATCATTTCTTTATCTATTTCAACGCCACCAAGAACATTGAAGCCAGCAAGTTTGTATCCCATTGAAGAACCGCCTCCACAATGGAAGCAAGAAAATACATTTAAACCATTTTTCTTAATTCCAGAAATATCGGAAAGATTCCACGGGATATTATTTTTTGTCATCAAATTCAAAGCCGCAGCGAGGACACTTATGATCAAAATTACTAAAATCTTCCTCTTCTAATTCTTTAACCCCCTCCATGTCAAAATTACTATCTAATCCTTCGGGGTCTAAAAAAATAGAAAGCTCATGTTCACTAAAACCAATTAAATCCAAGTCAAATTCTAATTCTTTTAGCCGCTCTATTTCTGTACCTAATAAAGAAAAATCCCAACTAGCGTTTAAAGCTAAGTTGTTATCTATAATAATATATGCTTTCTTTTGCGCCTCTGTAAGCCCCTCTAGCGTGATCGTAGGCACTGCATCGTAGTTTAATAGTCTTGCGGCCTCTAAACGACCATGACCAGCTATTATACCGCCTTTATCGTCTATCAGGATAGGGTTGGTAAAGCCGTATTCTGCAATGCTTGAGGCAATCTGTTTTACTTGTGCCTCATTATGTGTTCTAGCGTTATTAACGTATGGAATTAGCTCTGATACATTTTTCTTTTTTATAGTCGGGAAATTTCTCATTAATGCAATGTATACTGAAGCTGATCAGAAATTTGATAGTTTGGGTCACCGGCTAACATGCAAGCATATTGACGTGCGGTTTCTTTGTCGTCTGACGCAAAGCGAGTGATTTCTATAACGAAATAGGATCCGTCATGGTGCCTCCATACGGAAACGTTTCCATTGCCTATTTCTGGTTCTTTAAAATAATCCGCAAATTTCATAAGTGTCCTTAAAGGTGGCGATTGGCAGAGGGTGGCTACCAACCGCCTATAGGGAGTGAATACGGTTATGTCAGACCGTTTTTGCTTGTACTGTTAGAGCTGCCAAGGGGGAAGGAGAAAAATAACTTTTGGAGAAGTTTTTTATTGCTACTATAGTTTTCCTTGAAACTAGCAAAGATAAAGGAAAACTATGTTTTTTGAAAAAAACCCACTTAAGGCAGAACTCTAACAGTGATTTGCAGAATAAACTCGACTTTTTAGTACGTCAACCCACTTTCTGCACTATATGTTGTATGTGTTCGTTAAAGAAATCGTTTGTATAATGGGCGGTAAATTTATTTCTCTTTATCTAGGCTTTTTTCTGCTTCGCGTTTTGCTCGCGCTACCTCAAGATCATTTAGCTTCGACGCAAATTCTTCTGCCATAGCCAAACACTGTTTAGACTTTTCCTCGGTCGGAGCTGTAACCGCTAACCTTAAAGCAAGCACCAGCGCTTCATAATCATTCTTTGGCTTTGCTTTCATGGCTTTTTATTTCTTCCTCAATCATATCTTCTAAATCCATTTGTGCAGCAGGATCATTTGCCCACCACGCTTCTTGGTTTCTTCGCATAATTTTATACCAGTGTTTATCTTGCTCATTCATTGCTCATACTCCACTAAGCTTGCTGGTCGTAATTCCAGTACATCACCGTGTCCTGACAAAACTAGGCCGTTAAGAAATCCACACCAGCCATTCAACGTTCTGTTTTCCAACTCATGTTTTCCAAACATGATGTAGCTGATGTCTTCACCTTCCTGTGCCTCACGCTTCAGCATCTTGAAGTGACGTTGTGCTTTTTTCCTATTTGTGAAGAACGCACGGTTTCGTTCCATAACTTGATCACTCCACGTAACAGTGTAGATAGTTGCCTTGCCGTAACTCATGTTTCATCCCCCCAATCTAAATATTTTAACTCTTCATATTCAATCTCTAGCTCCTGTCGGCTATTAGCTAAATCCTCACGTGCAAAGTTAAAGGCATTGGTTACATTACCGAAATCTTTATCTGCTTCCACAAGGTGATCACTTAGCTGCTGCAACAGCGCCAGCGCATCTTCTAATGCCTTGCGCCTTGCATTGTATCGGCAAGTCTGCCGCAATGTTGGGGCGATCATTGCACTAGCCCAAAAGCTACACCGTAGAAAAACATAAGAGATGGTAGGCCGATCAATACGATCAACCCACCAATGATTTCACTTAATAAACGCCACTTAGCCATTATTATTCTCCCTACCTTTTCGCAATTTGGTTAAACTGTGCATTTAGCAACTTCGCTCTGTTGCCCATTGTGTCGCAAATGTGTGTCCATTTCGTTCCGGCTTTGGCCCAAACAGTGCGATGACCACAACCGATTCGTGGCAGTTCGTCCTGTAAATGTACCCACATAAAGGTTGCGCCTTTTAACGTTTTTGGGGGCTTCTTGCCATAAGCGTGTTTTGGCATTTTGAATTTCATTATACCAACCCCTTTTTTGTAAACGTCACACCCGAATTTATTGCTTGTTGAATAACTTCGTTTGACAGGTGGTGTTTATATGTTAATTCATTAACAACAGTCATACTGTCGGCCAACGGTTTAATGTTAACGCTCGTAATGTCTTTTTTCGTCGTGTGCGCTCTAAGCAACTGACGTGACACGTGTTTATGAATCTCTTTGTTATCAACCACTTTGCGTTGGTGGGTGCGCACTTCGATCGTAGCCTTGCTACCAATGATATTTACATCTTTACCACGAGCTTTAAATTCAGCGTGTATTTCGCGTTTGCGCTGCACCAGTTTTTTCAAATCTGACTCAATAGCCACTAATTCATTAGCTGATGTAAAAAGATCAAATATGTTTTCCATTTTCTTCTCCAAAGATTTGAGGGGGGCATAGCCCCCCCCTTGTTTATAAAAGTTCTACTGTCTTTTTGATTTCCTCAATTAAGTAAGGTGCTATAGCATCGTTGTCGTGTGGGTAAGCTACAAAAATGTCTCTCTTAGCAACCTTACACAAAGCGTCGAGCGCGATTTCTAATTGTGTAAGTTTTTCTGCGGCGCTTTCACTGGGGTTATATCCTACTGTGTTCATTATCTTCTCCAAAGTAAGTAACAATTCAAGAAGTATAATACACTTTTATACGTATCAAAAGGTTTTTCTGTACTTTATTGCACTTTTTTTTTATTTTAATCTATAAAGATAAAAAACAATGGAGAGTTAAATGCACCAATACGGCAAGAGGTTGCGGGATATGCAGATTCCGCAAAAAGATTTCAGTGCAAAAATAGGTGTATCGCTACGTGCTTTGCAAAATGGTATGAAGACCGAAAACAAACGATATACAGCGTTAATTCACGCATTAGAATTAATGAGCGCGGAGAAGCGTGACGAATGGTTAAAGCTTCCATAGGCTTGCCGCCTCATCTAAAGCCTGACGTAACAATGACACTGGCGTTTCTTTCGACGGCGACCAATTAAGCTTATGCGCCCACGTGGTTGCAAACTCCCCATGCCCACACACGCCGATTAGCACAGATGCTTGCCGCAAAGTTAGACGCCCCAATACGTCACGCACTTGCTCCCTCGAATAGACTTCATCATCTACTCCGCCGCCTACTCCCGCACTTGCGCCATATCTCGCTGTGACCCTGTTTTGATTTACAGACCTATAATAGTGTTGCCGAAAAAGGTTGCCAGCTTCGTATTGTTTGTCAGTCAGCAAGCTTCGATGCAACATTACATCCAATGGGTGTTCATACCTCACACGGCGAACAGTCTGCACCGCCTTGCCGCCTTTAGGTTTAAACGCTACATCATCAACTGGACTATGTTGGCTTCTCTCTGGCGTTTCTCGTAACTCTTGCGGCTCTAATGCTTCTTTCTTTTTACTCATTAGTGACTCCGTTGTGGTATCGTACAACGGGTTCTTTTTCATGGGGTATTCTCCTGTCAAAAATAAGCCATTGGTAATTATGAATAGGGCTTGCCGTGGCTGGTTCTTCTGACCAATAAGGTCGATACTGCAGACGAAGGCTGCAAGCAAAAGGCCAATGCCAATAGCTGGCTCTGGTCTTGGCACAATCCCAGCTTATACGCATAAGTGCGGCGGCTACTTGTATGTCACCGTCCTTAACTGCATCTATGACGCCTCTCATTAACTGATCCACTAATTTTTTCTGATATGGTGGATTAGTAATTATGCTTGCAAAACGCCCTTTAACATCCCTAAGTGTGCCGTTTTCCGCTGGGTATAATCTTGTTGGCTCATTTGCATTGCAGAAAGGGTCAAGGGCTGGCATTGGGATGTCAGGGTAAGCGTCAAGCAAGCTTTTGATACACCTATCATCGACTGTGGGGTAATGATCCAATTCTCTTCTGTTGAAATTGCTCGTTGTATACTGGTTACTCATTAGTCATCGTATTTTTCCAGAAAAACACTTTCCCGGCGAAGCATCCAAGAATGTAAATTTTCTTCAATGATTTCCAAGCGCTCTCCAAAAGCGCTGTCTTGCAGTATTTTATCTTTTACCGCTTTAATCCCGTAAATTATAGTCGTGTGGTCTCGCTCTAGCATCCTTCCGATTTGCGACACGCTAAAGCTTCTGCAATGTTTATCCGCTAAATACATAACGACGTGTCGTGGCGTTGCCACATCACTGGTTCGTTTGCGACCGTTAAAACAATCTGAACCTAAATCAAATTCTTGCGCTACAAATTCTTTGATCTGTGCAAATACGTCAGCATCTTTGTAACGTGCATTGACAGCTTGATTTAGCGAGGTGTGTGGCTCCAAGGATAATTGTTCCGCTAATTTGCTAACAAGCCACGCCGTCTTTTTATCATCCATCGCGTAGTCGATCATAGGCTTTACCTGCCCGTGGATAAATATTTGCAGCCGTAACGGTTGACCGCCGTGTTTTGGGAAAATGTTTAATCGCATTGCACTACCCTCATTTTTGTTTTTGCTTTTATCTGCACGACATTGCCTGGAATTTTTGCGCCTTCTGGTGCTTGGTCTATCAGCATCGTCTTTTCGTTGTCGGTTGCCTCGTAAAAAGCTTGTTGGATTAGCCGCTCTTCCTGTAATCGTGTCTGATCAGTTGCCCACGGCTGTTTGCCGATATTGCCGTACTTTAACCATTGTGCTTGCAACCTTTTAACGGCACTCGTCTTTTCAACATTGTCGTAAACGTCATTGCGCCATTTATCGCCGTCCATCATCTGCTTCAGCCATGTTGCACAATGAGCGAAGCTTTGCCACTCTGGTTTGGTTCTAATATAGGCTTGCAAGTCACCAATAATTTTTTCTGGGGTTGTGCCTTTTTTTCGTGTTTTCACAAACCGTTGTCTAGCAGAATTTTTGTCCCCCTTTTTGTTGGGGTACTTACTGTAGAATTGCTCAAACTCTTCGTGCATTTTTTCGTTAACACTATTTATATTCTTACTTGTATTCTTACTTGTATTCTTAGAGTATAGCTGTGACACATCTGTTATCTCACCATGAGACTTCTGATGTCTCACAGTGAGACTTCTACCATCATCCATAGGCAGGGTAATTGTGTAACTTGAGCTTCGCCCTGTCTTTTCCCAAGCTATATAATTTCGTCTTTTTAAACTTTGTAAACACCTGTGGAGAGTGGCCCGGCTTAACCCTGTTTCTTCGGTTAGTGTGTCAATCGAAGGGAACACGTTAGGCAGATGGCTTGCCAGAATTAACAGCGTCAACTTTTCGCTCGGTGGCAGCCGTAAGTCACGAATAGTCGGCAGTATCATTTTATTAACTCCCCATGCGTGTCTAAAGTTGAAATAATCAGCGTTGGCTTGTTTGGTTCTGTCACCGTCAGCAACGATCCTTCTGGCGCACCCTCTAGCCATTTACGAATAGTTTTAAAACCACCCTTCACACGTTTCTGCTCTAATGGCTTTTCTTTTCCATTGGGATACTTCAGTAATAAATCGCAAGATTGATCTGCGCCTAATTGACCCAGCCGTCTGTCAACACGAACAGCCTCAATCCCAAATTTAATTAGCTGGTCACGTACCTTCATCTCATCAGCGTAGCCAAGTCTTGCGGCGCGACTTTTAACCATGCCACAGCTCATCTATATAAGCGTCAGCATCTTTAACTTTTTGCACTAGCAATTTTTCTAGCCTTTTCCGCGTTCTAATGTTTGTGGGTAAACCGCGATTTTTCCAGTGTGTAACAGCAGAAGGCGTAACGCCTATCATCTCTGCAACTAATGAAACACCCCCAAGTGCGTCGATAATTTTTCGGGCCAATTTAATATCCATAAAATCGTTATAACTTGATATGTTACTAAAAGTAAAGTAAGATGATAAAAAATTTTGGAGAAAGTTATGTCAGATAAGCAAGCAGGTGAAATGGAATTGCCTCAAACGACTATAGATAAAATCAACAGTAAGCCGTATCCGCTAGGCCATTACGAAACAATCACAATGGAATGTTTGAGGCTAGTTGGTTTGAAAAGAGAGTCAAAGCGTTTCAAAAAGCTATGGGGAAAGATAAATGCGCCAACCAAGCGATAGAGTAGCGTCAAAAAACAACATCTATCTGGGTGCTTCTCTTGCCTACAAATTGATCAATATGAAAAATGGTTTAATGGAAGCTTGGCTTGAATACACGGGGAGAAAAGAGCCAGAAGACTTGTCGACCAAACTCAACGTGTTGATGGGTAGCCACACAGAAAGCCTCAATCAACGTTATTATGAAATGATGACAGGGTACGAATTTGCTGACAATGACGCGTGGCGTAAAACGTGGCGTGACAAATCCGAATTGGAAACTCAGCACCCTGACTATCCGTGGTTGCTGACCCACCCTGATCAATGGCGAATTAGCGAAGCTGGCGCTATTGTGCTGGTTGATTTTAAGCACACAAACGAAAGAAAGTGGAGCAACAAAGAAGAGTTGATTGACACGTATTCTGCACAGATGCAGATGCAAATGCTTGTGGCGCAAGCCTCTTTCGGAGTGCCAGTGACACAATCAGAACTGTCAGTGTTTTTTGGCAACAACAAATGGGATGTTATACCTATTCCGGCAGAGCCAGACACACAGCAAAGCTTGCTGTCATTGTACCGAGGGTTTTACCAGCACGTAATAAACGATGAACCGCCAGATGCAGACTGGCAGCCGAAAATAAACATCCCTAAAGTTGTGCCTCATCAAACGCGACAGATGCACCAGGACAACGAGTTTTGCGAATTAGCGGCGCAGTGGGTGCGTTACAAAGACAGCTATAAGGCTTTCAGCACTATAGATGCGCAGCTTAAAGGTAAATTAAAAGACGATGATAAAGAAATATTTAACGACACCGTAAGGGTGTATAGAACCGGGGGCGGTCAACGCCGTGTTAAACTTTTGGAGAACGATTAATGGCAAAGAACACACCGTTAGAAAGTAGCGATAAACGGCTACGCGAGTTTTTACCATCTGACAGCGATTTTAACGACGCTGTATGGCTTCACAAACAAAGTGGCATGAGAATTATCAAGCACAAGTATTTGAAGCAAATTGCTGGTTTGCAAAAAATTAAACCAAACCCAAGTAGCGTAGATATAAAATTCTACCCAGAATTAAATAAGGCTACGTGTTTTCTGTTTGTAGAAAATGCAGAAGGCCAACAATTTTGTAGTTGCGCGGAAGCTGATCCAAAAAATAATAAAAACGCTTATCCCGTAATGATGGCGTACAAAAGGGCTTTGGATCGAGCCATATTAGAAGCACTCAATTTGCAGGGGTTTTTCTATGCCGACAGTGAAATACCATTAACAGAAGAACAACCAGAAGCGCCGTCTAGTAATGTCACACCATTGTCTGCAACAAAAAACAAAGCAAGCAAAAAAATATTAGCTATGCTAGTTAACAAATTAGAAAAAGCAGAAAGCCTTGAAGTCTTAAAAGCAAACAGACAGGCAATTAAACAGATGGTGGAATTGGAATCTTTGACGCAAGAAGATAAAGACGAATTAACCGCCGTATATAATACGTTATGGACAAGTAAAAAAAATGAATGACACGCAAGTTAAAGAATTATTAAAGCTCAAAGGGCAAATTGCTCAAGCAAGCACAATTAAGGGTTTTAATGCTGTGGCTACAGAAGCACTCAAATGGGCTGTAAAAAATCTGCCTAACGACAAAATAAATAAAGAAGCGCTTATCCGACTTATATCGGAAAGCAGAAACCGAATTTTAACCAAAAAACGAAAGGGTAAATAAATGGCAGGAAGTATCAATAAGGTAATTTTAGTAGGGAATTTGGGACGTGATCCAGAGGTTAGAGAATCAGAATGGGGAAAGGTGTGCAACCTCAACATTGCCACTAGCGAGTCTTGGAAAGACAAACAATCCGGCGAACGAAAAACAAAAACGGAATGGCATAAAGTTGTTATATATAATGAAGGTCTTGTAGGTGTAGCAGAGAGATTTTTGCAAAAAGGCTCAACTGTCTACATCGAGGGCCAACTGCAAACACGCAGTTACGACAAAGACGGCGAGAATCGATACATTACTGAAATAGTCTTGCAAAAATACAGGGGGGAGTTAACAATGCTTGGGGGCAGAAAAGACTCGCCAGATGGGGAGTATCAAGCGCCAATTGCGCCAAGCATAAAAAAAATAGAAACCGACGATGATTTCGATTTTTAAAATTGTAAAAAACTTGCTACCATTAAACAGAGAGGAGTTAGACGCAGTTAATTATTTTCTTTTAACCTTAAAGAATATGGAGAGGAGTAAAGAAGATGACAGGGGTTCAACTGCTGGTAATCGTCTGTTTGCTAAGTTTTTTAGGTTTGGCTATCGCTGACGGCCTTGTGCAAATTTCGGTTGCCTTATGATATGAAACAAAACAACGGCTGGGAAATAGTAGCTGACAGTAAAAAAGTGGGAGAGGATGGCTGGCTACCCGAATACAATAGACGGTTGCAAAAATACCGTGGGTTTAGTGACGCTGGCACACATTTTATGATAACCAAAAGGATGCCAAGGCGCGGTCATTTTCAAATTTGGGGCAAGAAGAAAGTAAGGCCCAGCAAGCCAGAGCCGTGGTTCAATTTAAGGAGGGTGAAGTAATGATTTTGGTGGAAACAACACTTTACAAGGCGGCGGTAATTATCAGCTTTATTGCAAATATGGCTGTGCCGGAAATCAGAGAAGAAAAGCGCTTTACGCTGGGGGACAGGTTTCTGGATCGTCTGGAATGTGTTGAAAAAATCCAGCATTTTTTGCAAGCGGTTCCTGACCATGTGATAACAGAGCGCAGTGTGCGAATCGAGGATCAAGCGTGTTATCCGCTAAAAATCAAATATTACGTTTCGCCCCCTATTCCTCGTCCACGCCCGTCTGTTTAGTGTGGCAGTCGCATCTACAAACTTCTGGATCGCACCCACACTCTACACAGCTATCACACGCACATTTTTTTTCTTCAGTCATTTTATATGCCTTTCTGCCATAATAGCGTCTGTGGTAATTCACGATATAAGATAAACATAAATCATTTTTTATCTCGCTCATTCCAAAGACTAAACAAAACTTTCACCTTTTCCTCTAATACGTCCAAGCGGTTAAAAGCCTTGGCAAATAAAACAATTGCCGCCGTCACGGCTACCAACACAGGCCAAATAGCATTGAAAATATCTAGTAATGTTGCGTCAGCCATTTTATCCCTCACGGATTAACTCTGCGTTTCTATTTGCCCTATTGCTAACTTGCTTTGCGTAATTACTATCTAATAACTCTATTGCGCTGTTTGCGTAATCACCTTCCTCTAAATACCGCAAACATTTTTTAAACGCTTTTAATTTTGGCATCCCTAAATTAAACGCTAAATCAGCTAACGCTATTTTCCTGTTTTCGCTTAGATCGTTCCACCAAGGAAAAGCATCGTCTAATTCGGAAATAACAATATTTATATCAGTTTTTAACATCGTCAAGGCTTCGGCTTTTGTAATGCCCCTACTTTCTACGTTTCGACCTATGCCTAAAGTTTTGTATCCAGCAGGGCAGTCATATAAAAAAAGTTCGCAACCTTCCTCTTGTTCTAAACGCTCAGATAGTCTTTCGATAAAACCGCTTGTTATATCTGTCATTTAGCAATGCCTTTATATTTCTCGAAACTTCTTAGCGAACCCAAACCGAGCATACCCATCAAGACGGGCATCATTTCCCCAAGGTCAAGTGCCGGGAGTGCAACAAGGTAATCAAATTGCGCCAACGTAAAAATTAAAATTGGTTGAACCACATAATTATAGGCCATTGCAACGCCGCAAACCCACCCAATAAATGGCCGCCAGCCAGCAACAAAAACATTTCTGCTTTGCGCTTCTGCTTTATTTATTTCAAGCTGGCCTTTAGCTAACTCTTGCGCATGGCGTTCAGCCATTGTGCTTATTTCATGCGCCAGTTGGTTTTTCTGGTCTTTGTCTTCAATAAATTTATCAAGCAATCCTGTTACTGGCTGAACTAATGAGCCTAACAAATTAATCACTTTTTACTCATCCATCCTGTCATTCCAAAATAAGCACCTATAATTCCAGCAAATGCTAGCATTAATGTGCTTAACAATGGATTAAGCGCAGTTATTCTTTGTTCTGGAATTACACCGCTAATAAGAATAGCCGCTACGATTACCATGCAAATGAAGCTTGTTACAGTAATGCGGGTCTGTATTTCTATTTTATTATGCTGGTCAACTGCTTCTAATTCTTCTGCTGTTACAATCCCGTCGTGGTCTAAATCAGCATCCTTAATTGGCGTCATATCCCAAATCCTATTATTTAACTAGTTCGCTTATACCAGCAAGAATCAGAAACCCGGCAACCCCTATGCACAGAATTTTGCTTGTTCGTGTTTGACGCTTCCACCAATCCTTCAAATCAAGCCACAAGTTACATATTAAATTCATTTTTTTTCCTTTTAAGTTTTTTCAGATTAGCATGAATTACGTGTATTATTTCTTCTGCTTGTCGCTCGTTAAAAACCAACGCACTACTTTCTGTCTTTACAACAACAGTATCGCCGTCAACCTCAGCCCAGATATTAGTTGTCTTTTGCGGTGTTGGTGGTGACCGATAACTTGGCCCCAGCTTTGCCAGTATGTTCATTTGAACTCCTATTTCTGCCTTTCGTGTTTAAATCCCATTCGCATACCACAGCGCCGTCAGCTCCGACAACCATCCTCACCACACCTGCTCTAATCTGTTCGTGAGACAGGGGTTTGGGGCCAGCGCGGTCTAAATCAAGGTTTACGAACTTGACATCTATCAACACAGGGTCGAGCTTCCCAACAGCCCCTCTTCGCTGGAAGGCCACTAGGTCACATATGGATTGGCTCCCCGTGTGGATGAAAACTTCAAACTTGCGCCGGATTAAAAAACTAGCGCCTATCAATTCTGCCCAAGTGCCGAGCCTATGGGCTTGAAATGATTTTATTTCGTCAGTGTCATCTCCGTTAGACATTTGCGGATTAGCGCAAGGCTTCCCATAGCCACGCAAGAGCGCCAGCAAAAAGCACAAGAACACCGCCGAATCTTAACGCTACCCAGAAGCCGCCACGCGACATATTTAAAGCTTTCGTAAGCTGTGTGGTATCCTTTCGTATGGCGGAAATATCCTCTCGCATATCGGCAATTGCTTGTTCTGCTTTGGATAGCCTGTCGCGCTCTTCGGGAGTCATATTCATATTGACGCTTTACCCTGCGGTTGAAATGTGCCTTTTATGCCTTGGTCTACAACACAGGAATAATTGCTTGGCAAATGAACAACTGCTAGCCATCTAGTATCTTCGCCACGCATGTTCATCCAAATTTCAGTGATGTGTCCTCTATCAGACCAACCGCTCCATACACTAACCATGTCAGCGTCTTTCAATGACTGCATTAACATTTCCCTAGGTGGACACCCCACCTTTTTTTGGGCTACGGCATAATTTTGAAACAAAAAAAATACCGCTAAAATAGCGGTTAAACGCATTGTCATCTCCTTATTACCTGTTAAGGTTTAATATGCGTGAATTTATAAAATTATTTGTATGCTTGTTGGTGCTGGCAATTATTTGCAGCGGTCACTGGTCTACTGTAGTGCTGGCTGTGTACCCATTCCTGTTGGTTGGGCTTGTGGCATTGGCGTTTGTTGGTTTGTATTTGCTCCTGTTGATTGTGCTGGGATTACCCCTGATGAACCAAGCGCGTCAACATAAGAAGCCAAAGCCAGTTTTACGTCTTCGTTAATTTCCTCACCAAGCGCAACTGCTGGCAGTCTATTAATATGTGCAACTAATCTCGTAGGATTGGTCTGCACTATCTCCCCAGCTTTAGCTAACCAGTTAATAAATTTAGGCTCGGTTATTAATGTGCCTAACGCTTTGTTGACTCCTAAAGTGCCACCAGCGGTAGCGGCACCTGTAGCAACCGCCGTTCCCAAATCTTGACCAACTCCGTAACCAAGCAACCCACCAGCGCCTGTTAAGTAATTAAATAAATTATTATAAAATGATGTATTGCTGGTGTTCAGCATATTTTGACTATCTTTTAAAGAAGCGCCAACCCTCGCCAGTCTGTCTAAAGCTTGCCGACGTGGATCTGCTTTTGTTCCAAACAGCGCATCTTTTGCTCGACGGTTTATATTGTTCCAATTAGTTAAAAATGTATTAACGCTAAAAGCATCGCCGGCAACATTTTGACCGCCACTTTTAGCTAGGCCCATTTCTCTTATTTTATAACCAGCAAACTCATCCCAAACATCGTTAGGAATACCAGCCTTAATTTTGCGAATAGCTATATGCCCATCTTTTGTGCCAGCTAATGCTCGATTAATTATCTCAGCTGGCCGACTTTCAACGTTAAGCAATGGATCAAGAAATTTTTCATTTCGCTCTGCGTAATTTGACCAATAACGATTAGCCCTGTTAAAAGCAGCGGTTCCTTTTTCCCCTCCGTATCGTGTTGCGGCCTCACCCATATCATTTGATAAAGCAAAGTATAATTCTTTTAGTTCTGTCGCATTGTCGGGCGGTGGCGATTTGAAAGCTTTTTTACCTACATCACTTCGCAAATTTTTAATTAAATTATATTGTGTCTCTTCAATAGGACGTGGCGTTTTGATTATTGCTCCACTCTCACTAACCTCGTCAACGGTTTCTGTCAGCGCTTTTCTAAATCGTGCAACCAATGGGTCTTCTAAAACAGCAACCAATCTTTTTGCTTGTTCTGGATCAGTTGAAGAAGCGGTTATGCGTTGGTTTAAGTCATTTAAAACCCTCTGCGTATTATTTATGGTTATAGGCGCGTCTGGTTTTACAAACTCATCTAACTTATTAAACAGTTCATCACCGCGTTGTTTAAATTTATTTTTGCTTTGCTTAACGCCTCGCAGTAAACTTTGTCCTGTAAGTTCTTTATCAACACCAGCACCGCCCGGAGACCTTTTAGGTGGGTTGTATACATCAGCAATTTCACCAACTTTACTTTTTAGACCATCAAAGGTTTCTGTTAATGCTTCTCTAACTCTGCCTTCAGAACCGGGTGTTCTCGACAACAAACTTTCTAAAGCTTGCACCCATTTTTTACCACTTACAGCACCAACAGTTGGTTTCACACCAGCTTTTGTAAAGTCATCAAATACTTCTGACGCTTTGCGCCCAGCGGTTGTGTTTTTAAGACCTTGAAAGCCTTTTTTAAGTAATGGAAAAGCCACATCGCCAACCACTTGACCAGCCGCGTCCATCCCAACACCAGTAACAGTATCAATCATTCTTTGCGGTAGCTGGCGTGAGTCTTGTCTTCCGCGCAACCATTCGCTGAATACATTATACAGCTGCTCACCACCTTCAGCGCCAAAACCAACCCCCAAAGCTGGCCCTATTGGGCCTGATATTGCCGCGCTGGGCATTGCAGCCACACCGCCAATCACACCGCCAGCACCTCGCGCTATTTCGGGAGCAAGACTAGCGATATCACCAGCCGTTGGAATAGGAACACCTAACACGGTTGGGTTATCTTCATTATATAATGTAAGCTTGCCTGTTTGCGGATTTGTAAAAAACAGCTCTCCTTTATTATTTTGCTGTGCGCCTACGTCTTGTCCGTATTCTCTCTTCAGCGCAATTTTTAAGTTAGCTAATCTGTCTGCTGGATTTGACCCACCAACAAATTCTCTAACGGCTACAGGCGCACCTGTACTGCGGTCTATAAGGCTGTCAAGATTGGGCGCTATGGTAGATGGATCTGTCCCAACAGGAACGGTTACATCTATTTTTAAACCATCTTTTTCAGCTTCGTAAGTAACTGTTTCTTCGGCCATATTATTTATCAGCCTTCTTCAAGTTTAATTGCCAACCGCTTGTATCTGCTTTAGCCTTTGGTTTCGGAACATTAACATCTACAGGATTTGTCCGTTGTGCAATCGGCCCAAAATTTTGCTGAAACGCTTTGTATTTATCTTTTACCACTTTGTCTAATTGATCTAACTGCGATAACATGACTGCCGTTCCATCGTAATTATTAATCCAATCTGGAATAGCATCTTGAGCGTTCAATGACTTATCATCTGGTGGCGTGATAAGTTTTTCTAGCAAGTCTAAGTCTGGCCCAGCTAACACGCCAAGCTCCATAAGGTCTTTAAGCTTCATTATAAGAAACGTATGAGCCTGACTCATTTTTTCCGCTTCTGGCCCAAACATTTGCGGGCCATGTTCTGTAACGAGCGCTCTGTAATCCTTACTTAAACTGTTTACCTCGTTTACCATTGCCCCAGCATTTTGCATTTTTATTTTATCTTGTTCTGTTTGAACTAAAGGCAATTCTAGTACGGTTATTCCCGATTTAGTAATTGGCGCTGTCGCTTGGGCCGAAGATTCTGCAGGCATTTGTCCTTGATTTACTACTGGTTCGCCTACTCCTTGATTTACCATTGGCATATTAGAAGTTGTTTTGGCTAGGCGCTCTTGTTGCCTAGACGTTGGTAATGGTAGAAAAAACGTATCTGCCACTGGCGGTTTAGTATATGTTATGCCAGCTTTATCAAAAAGCGATGGCTGTTGAGATTTAAGCTGTGCATTGCCGTAAGCAGTTAGAACGCCTTTACCATATTTTTCAACTAATTGGGGCATTGTCGCACCGCGTTGAATATCTGAACTTATCTCGCCAGCTAGAATGTCTGAGATTTTGTCTGGCGGTGCTGACGCTTTCAAATTTGGATTATTGTTTATTTCAGTAGGTGTAGCGTACTGTTCTTGTTTGGTTATGATATTCCAAGCCTTAACCTTTTTTTCTGGTTTAGGTGTAGAGCTTGGGCCTTTTGCAATAATTTTTCCGTCTTTATCCGTTACCACTTGATCTTTACCAAGCGTGTATTCTTTCGGTGCTTTCATAGCAAACGACAAGGCTATTTTATAAGCGTCATCTGTTTGCCCTGCTTTAACTAAATCTTTAAATATTGCTTTAGCACTGTCAGGCATATTTAGCGCATCTAATGGGCTTTTCTTTGGCGTAGCTGGGCTTATATTTTGTTTTTTTGGTGCTAAAGAGTCATCTAATTCTGGCCCACTGAAATTTTCCATACCCTGCATTGGCGTAGGTGCTGGGGCGTTAAAAGCGTCACCTTCCCCCATTTCATCCAGCGCCACAATGCTTTCAACAACCTTGCGTCTATTTGCTTTCTGTCGACTTTCTTTAATAGTGTCTGCTATTTCACCTAACGACTTGCCAAGCCCTGCCATACCAGCGCCAATACCACTCTTAGGAATAGGTGGAGCCGAACTTTGCAGCTGCCGGCCTCTTGCTGTTATCTGCGGAGCCATAGAGCGTTGTTGTAACGCCCCTATTGGCGGCAGTCTATTAACTTGTACAGCCATCTTATATTACCTTCTTTTATAACAATAAACTTGCACCGCCTGTTGCTGGTGCGCCAAATAACTTAGCACCGCCTGACAATAAGCTTCCAGCGCCAGACATTTTACCGCCCATGTCTCTTGGCGTTTTACCAATCGTAGTCGTTCCTGTAGGTACGCCAGAAGCGAGGCCAGCGCCAAAGCCAAGCATATCCATTGGATATTGCCATTGCTTAATGAAATCGTCATAGGCAAGGTCTAAGCTTTGCTGGGTTAAGCCCTGTTGTGCGCCACCAATATTTAAAAGATTCTGTATATCAGTGTTTTGCATATTTTGCTGGCCTTGGGCGGCGCTGGGCAGAACGCTTGCACCCTGCATCTGTAGTTGTGCGCCCAGCCCTGTCATATCGTTATATTGCCCCGCATCTGCCAACCCGAATGTGTTTGCAGTGTCAAATCCCTGTTGGAGAAGTCGGCTAATATCATCTCCAAAAGTATTCATAGCCTGTTCATTTGTTAAGGCGGTGGCCACGCCGTGTCCACTGCCGCCAAATGCCCCTGCACTCGTTGCCAAGGCATTATTTGACAGGTTAGCTCTCTGCAAAGCGTCACTAAACCGATTCATGTATTGATCAATTACTTCGGTTTGGTACGGGTTAAAATAGCGAGGGGCTAGGTCGGCACCCTCGACCACATTCATGTCTATAGGGGTTATTGGCGGTGGAGCCGGGGCGATTGTGTCACTGACAGGCACAGGATCAGGCGAATACACAGGCTGGGGCGCTGAAGGCGTAAAACTTACTGTTGGCGTTGGGTCTGTAAGCAACGGCGCTGTTCTGCCTTCGCCAAATCCATGAATTAAGTAATGATCAAGCCCAGTTATTACACCATCCCCATCTACATCTGCATCAGGCGATATGGTAAAAGGATTTTCTGGGTCTGCAACCGCACTTGCAACATCTTCGTAGAGTCGAAGGTATTCTTGCTCATCGAAGTTCTGGGTCAAAAAATCCCTATCAAATACATCCATACTCATTTCAATTAACCTTATACGGTTGTTGTGCTAGGTGGTGGTGGGAGTGTAGGCAATGGTATGCCAGAAGCGGATATGGTCGGTCTAGGAGCGTTAATAGTGCCGTTTCTAACGCTGGTTCCCTGTATCCGTGGGCCTTGGGCAAATCGTGCAAGCGTGTTGAGACTTTGGTTCATGGCTGGCTGAAATGAACCTACATTTGCTCTTGTCATATCGAAGCCCTGCAACTGATCAGGGGTAAAGCTTGCTATTCTTGGCAAATCGTATTGAGGAAACGGCCTCTCCATAATTGCCGGAGCATAATCCAGTATGCTGTCAACAAGGCTTTGCAGCCTTGGGTCTAGTTTAACTGTTGAACTTGATGTTTGTGAACCGCCAGACATTTAAAATAACTCCTTTATAAATCGTTTGCTCACTATTTCAGTGCCTTTTAAATATTTCTCAAACGCTCTTGGCGAATGACAGGTAATACGCTGCGCTTTAATTGATCTGGCTAATTGTTCCAGCCATTCAACATGATTTGCCAATGACGCTGGTCTTTTAAAACACGCCAGCCAGACGTGTAACTCCATTTCGCCGAAGTTGTTTACTGGGCGTAAAAACAAAGCACCCTGTATGGTCGCGCCTTCGCCAACTACATAACAAAACGTATCGTTAATCATGCACTGGTGGTAAACGTCCTCTACTAAAAATGGGTCAGTGCATTTGCTTTTATTTCGCGCCTGCTCAATCATGTAGCGCAACTGAGGCCATGCCGTCCTCAGTGCGTCACCCTCTAATCTTAGCATTTATGTAAGTTCGTCAATTTCAGATAATCTATTGCCCCCAACAACTAATGCGCGGTCTATGCCGACTTCCGAACCTTCTGGGGTTATTTGCTTATGGAGTGGTACGCCTGCTTTATTGTAAAAATATTCACTTCCATAGGCGCCAGTTGACTCATCCGGCAAATAATAAGAGCCATCGTCATATTTCTTAAATATTTTAAAAATATCTGGCATACCCATGTTGCCGAATATTGGGGGCCGTCCTCTGTCGTTGTTAAACATCATGCGGTTGTAAAGCGCAAACATCTTTTCTATAGGAACGCCTTGCGGATCGCCTGAGCTTGCAACAGCGTCTTGCACCTCTGGCAAAGACGATGAATTGGGAACGTGGTCGGTTGCTCCTGTCGGGCCAGTATGAAAAGCGGTTTGACCATACCATAACGGATTATAGCCAGCCCCAGCCTGTGGAACATACACCGCTTCGCCAGCGTTTGTTACGCCTATAGGCTGGCCCTGATCGTCAAGCCAAAAAGGCTGTCTGCCAGATGCTGGGTTCGCGGTTGGAACCCCACTAGTATTATAGCCCGGTAAACTGTGTATAGGGGGCAGTGTAAAAGCCATTATTCTCTCCGTCCAGCGGTTGCGTTTATATCAAATCTCATTTTTCCAAGTCTCCAAGTGTTAGGTGCGCCAGTGCGACTAAATTTCCATCCAAGCTGTCTGCCCTGCACACGAACGTCCACACGCTCTGTGCTGGGGCCAATCGTAAAAGGCCCATTATTAACAGCAGTTGAATTGGGCTTGTCTTTTGTAACCAGCGTTAAATCTCCACCAGCAGACAGTGATTGAAAATCAGGCACAATGCCTGACACGTCCATCATTACCTCGCCTTCGCCACCCCCTACATTTAGGTCTACTGGCGATGCCTCTACAAATGCCGTGAACGCATCCCCCTGTGCGCTGTTACCTTTTTCGTGCAGATAAGCTTCCGCATAATTACTGCCCTCAGACCAGCTAAACATTATTGGGTAGTTTTCACCTGTTATGCCAAACGTTCTGTCAAACGTGCCAGTAGCAAACACATTTTCCTGTATGCTGAATATAATGTACTTATTGCACTCAAGCCCGGACGCTGGGTAGAAAAACCACGCTTCATTAAACTGCGAAATGCCAACACCGCAAATTTTCGCTTGCTGCGATCCTGTGACCACTTCATCGCGCATAAAGTCACGAACAGAACAGGGAATTGCCTGCAAGCTCTGGTTTTGAAATTTGTAGAACTGCCAGTTTGATGACAGAAAAACTAAACCACCTGTCTGCGAGTCCTTTGCAAAAGCTCGCGGTGCTATAATCCCAACATCAGCTACTAAATCTTGGCTGTAAATAAATACTGTATCTTGCAAGTATCTTAGCTGGTGCATACTAGCGTCTGTAAAAACAACCGTGACAAATGAGCTTGGAACTATGCTGACAATATTAGAGCCAGCGCCCAATCGCAAAGACCGCGAAGTGTTCGTGGCAGATGTCGTCCAATCTCCTGTGGCAAACCCCTGCGCTTGGGATGCCCATATAACCAGCAAACCATCAAAACCAGAACCTGTATCGCAACCGCCCAGCACCAAAAACTGCTCTGGTGTAACCGTCATATAATTAATTTGCGTCGGTGCGTCAGTGGCTGGATTTACTACACAGCGCTGGCTTCTGTTTAACTGCCAACGGTATAAGCTACCGCCTCTTGGAACTGCCACCAAGTTCTCACCGTAGTTTTCCAGCAACCAAATCCTTGCATCATATGATGTCAGCTGTTCCCCACCAGCCCCATATACGCCCATTCCATATGTGCCAGTGCCGTAACCAGCCTGTGCCGTACTGCTTTCAAGACCAGCTGGTAATTCTATAATGATCTCACCGCTGGCTCCACCGCCTGTTGCGCTGGATGATGCTGGGCCACACGCTATAGTAAAAGAGGTTGTATTTAGTACAGTCAAAACTTCAGACTGCAAAAACAGCACATAATTTATTGCGCCTCCACCAACATCGCCACTAGCATTGGCTGACGTGGTTACCTCAATTAAAAACTCAGACGTGCTTGAAACATAAACAGAGTGCTGTGCGTTCAGTTCGCTGTCAGGTATTCCGTTTTGCGCGCCACTTACACCGCTGATAACGACGAAATCCCCAGTTTGCAATCCGTGGCTGGATAAGGTAATCCGAACGATTGTTGAGCCATTGGTTGTTGTTAGTGGGTTGGTGGCAAACGTGCCAGTTCCACCGCCGACTGTAACACCCCCTGTTGCTGTCAATCCTGTCAAATAAACAAACGAACCGACTGTTAAATTATGAGGCGAACTAGTGGTAATTGTCGCACTTTCTTCGGTATTAACAACAGTAACAGGGTTGCTAGGCAACAAGGCTATTGGCTCTGCAGGCGTTATGTCCCATAAATTCTCACTGCGCTCGACCATTAACTTACGATGACTGCCAATGGCTAAATATTCATTTCCGCTGTTATCGCGCCATTGGTGTGCGCCACGAACCTTGCCAAGCATTGTATCGGTAAATTTTAATTCCCAACCGCCAATGACTTGTGGCTGTGCGCCAGCGCCTTGAACGGAGCGATAGCGTATTTTGTCGCTGTCGATATAGCTTCCCACCGAATATTCACTGGCATCTTTTACAGTGCCAGCTTGGGGTTGTACTGCTACCAAAGGCATTGATTACTCACCGCCCTCTGGATGGGGCAATGGCTCAGGGTCGTCGTACCATTCATCCCAATACCTGTCAGGCATCGAGATAGTGTAATCTATACGCTCGTCTTCACTCTTAAAAATTTCCAGCGTAAGAGGGTTGTGGCGGGCCAAATTTATGCGGTATTTTTTTTCACTCGTTTCGCCCTCTTCCACAATCGTTTTTAAAACTACAGTGGAGTCACCGCTTTCTTTTAGTTCAAGAACAGCGACTTCGTATTCAATATTGTTTAAAACAAGCTTACGCATCTTTCTCAACTCCCAAAAAATATGCTGTGCCGGAATTGCTGGAGCGAGTTAAAATTCGTGTGCCAGCGTGTAGCGTGATCAGAGGGGTAGTCAAAGAATGATAAGTATAAGACTGCCGTGATAACCCCCCCATTACCTGTATGTAAGTACCCCCAACATCA
>CEVA01064558.1_pt1 | contig 35085 bp, 66 predicted proteins | sample 361521 | NCBI WGS metagenome assembly CEVA01 (sample SAMEA2622823, study PRJEB7988) | marine metagenome | isolation source: saline water (ENVO:00002010), including | reverse complement strand
TATAACATCCTTTCTCTCGGTTACAGGGCAGATGTTGTCATCGGAGTGCCAAGGAAGGTCTTTATTTGGGTTGGTTTTCTGTATCATTAACTTTATTAAATAATTTTTTATTTTTCACACATTCTTCAAAGACGCTAAACATTTTATCAAACCTAATTTTGTGCATTGCTATCATGCCAATAAGTAGGTTGCCCAATTCATCCTCGGTAGGTGGATTGGGGTCATCCATTGCTTTGTACAATAAGGATTCAAGGTCAGACTCTATCTGTCCGACATTCATAATTTCTATTTCTAAATCTATATAATCTTTCATCCTATCCTTTCAAAAGCTGATTTTTGCCAATCCGCAGGTGAATCTTTACCAAGGTCATCATATTTGACTATAAATGTTTTAATCAAAGAGTCTGCGAAAATATCATTAATCATTGCTTCTATTATTTGCCAATTACCTCCTGCTAAACCACAAGAAATTCCGTAAGGTAAACCCAAGACTTGAGCTTCCCCTGTCTCATGCTGAATGAAGAGTAAATCTTCTTGCATATTTTTTAATGCTTCCCAAAAATATTCATAATTAACTTGTCTACTCTTTGTTGAATATCCCGATTGAGTATAGAGGTTGTAAATTCTTCCTTTATTATTTGGGAGAAACATACTTGTAATTTCTGCTTTGGAGTAATCCCCTATTTGGCATCTCCAATTCCCACCATCATTGTATTCATTGCTCCAACGCTCTGTATCTGCTTCAAAGGCTTGAGGATAACGATCCTTTATTTGCTTCGCAATCCCTGCCCCCATGACATTCTGACAATTACATGAGTGTGCAATGACATTGATTCCAACATATTTATCGGACGATACGCAATGCGTTGGGAAGTCCAATAGGTTTCCCCCTATCAATTCAACTTTTTTCATTCTCCCTATACAATAGACTATTTTTCGGAACTTGTCAAGCTTTTTTTATAATCTAACCAAAATCCTACTGCAACTATGATGTTCATCCCTAGAGAAGCTAGAATTTCGTGAATGTCATGGTAGATATTCAAGGATAAATGGATGTGACCCACCATCCAAAAGGGAATGGCTAGGTTTTGGCTTATCCATATTAGGGTAAATTGTATAAAATTTTTCATCAAAGCAAGATGCTTGCTATGAATCCTGCCGTTTTGCATATTTTCAGTTCGGGGAGGGAGGCAAACTTAAAAAACTTTTTACAACCATTCTTTGATAGCACCGCACTTCGGGCTAATGTATATTTATTTCTTATGTATTTCATCACCAACTATTTAATGTTATGTTTTCTCTGTTATTTGGGTGGTTCTCTAGTATATTTAAGGCTTTAGTTAGGGAGAAAATCTGCATCTTTATGTTCATTTTCTGTCGTGTCGTGTTGGCTTTAACCCTTTTTTCTTCAAGCTCTTCAATGATGTCCTGAATTATTTGGCGGTCAAACCTTCCCTTGTAAGACCAACCGAGATCAAAGCCCCTGCGTAACCCTTTGTCATGGGCTTTCTCAAAGTCATTATTTATTCCATTATTGTACATTATTTAATCTTCCAAGCTGACTGATTAAGTGAAATTTTTATTACTTTATTTTGCTTGCAATTAAGTCCATTGCTTCATTTAAAATTGCAACCGCATTACCTTCGTCCCATCTCCCATAATCCCTTTGCAAATGCCTAATGAGAACTATTGATTTGGTATATCCTGCAAGCAATCCTTGCTCATACCCTTCTTGCCAATCGGGGGTATCGGCACGAATACTATTTGGGTTTATACGCCTCGCTCCATCTGCATACCCTGCATCATAATCATCCATTATTTCTTTGCTCATGTCGATATTTTCTTCTTTTGTAAACATATATTTGTAATGTGTCGGTTGGATCGACTATCTATTCCACCAGTTGGTTATTATTTCAAATGTAAAAACTACAACCACAAAAGCGGCTATATAAAAAAAGGGGTCGTCAGTCATCTTTTAGGTCTATTAATTCTTTTATCCATTTTCTGACATCTTCTAATTCATCGGAAATCTTGCCCCAATTATTCTTGTTTGGTTTATTTACCGCATGAAGGAGTTCGACCGCTAATTCATTCAACTCTTCCACACATTTAAGGAAGATGTGCCTCTCTTCTTCATTCAGCTTCATGGTTTAATGTTGATAATAATGCTCTATAGTTTTCTATTGCCGTTGCAACTTGTAATCCTAGTTCAAAGTTATCGGTGGAGTCTATGAATTTATCCCCCTGTCTGATTATTTCTTTGGCGGTTTCAATATAGGCTTTATTTAATCCTCTTACTTTTTCGGGATAATATTCAGTAGGGTGTTTCTCAAGGTCTTTACGGATTAACCTCGCTCGCAGTATTCCCTCTTGGTAGGCTTTGTAATGTTTATTTGTGCTCATTTAAGATTAATTTTAATAAATTTAAAATCTTTTTAGTCTTAGCACATTTAATATATTCTTTCTCTGAATGATACCTTTGTGAATGGAACGCAAATTTTTTTATTCTTATCTCCAGTAGCTCGAATAGAAATTCCTTTTCTTTTTTTAGTTCATTTATTTGTGCATCCATATTTGGATTACACGATTTTACTCATCTTCGTGAAAGGAGGGGCTCCAGTAGATGTTGGAGAATAGTACCAATTCTACTCCTTGGGGGGTCTCTACGTCTACCCCAATAGGGTCTCCTTCGGCTACGGGTTCGTCATTATCGGAGTAGTAAAATTCTTCAACTTCGGTTGCACATAGAATGTCTAGTGATGATGCATTCATAATTATTTTTTTAGTTATATTGATTTTATTGTAATGTAGGGTTAGCAGATCCTCTGCCATTCGTTCTGTAATGCTTTTTTTAAGATGTTCCATCATGGGGATTGTCCCGTCTAAAATTCTCAAACCAAATCAAGAATTGCCTTAAATCGTATACAAACCTCTCGGGGTTTTGTTGTTCTATCCAAAAACGCCCCTGCTCTATCATGTTCCCCATTTTTTCTTTAACCTCATCCAGTACAGATACATTGTCATTAAGGGAAACATATTTATCAACCTTTTCCGTTATCTCTGCCTGAAGGTCTATTATTTGGTTATGTATTTCTTTCTCTTTCATTTAGGAATAGTCCCGCACACAACCTCTTCCACCAAGGTTTGAATATGGCTTTCTAGGGGTTTGGTAATTTCTTCAGCCAGAAGCCGTCTACACTCCTGACTTTTCATATTGGGTTGGAGGTCTTCCCATTCATCCAACACCGTCAGTATGATTTCAAATACTTTCGATTTTTCCGTCATGGTTATATTATCTCATATTAGGGCAATAAAGTCAAGAAGAAAATCACAGAATGTCTTTGATTGCTTGTTCTGCGGATTCTGCATCAAACCCTGCTTGCTTCTCTGTGTTGAACATCATTCGCTCATTTAGAATCAAATGGATTGAGCGAACTTTTTCTTCATTAGAGAAGCCCTTGGAGCTTATGGTTTTGGTTATTTGTTCCCAGAATTTATAGGAAATTCTGTTTTGTATTTTTTCTGCAGGGTAATGAATGTCTATCAAGGGGGAGTTCAGCGACCAGTTAAGGAGGGGTACAAAGGGTTTATTTGAATTAATTGTTTTCATTGAGTGTCTTTCTTATTTGTTGGTCGTAGTAGGATTCTGCTTTGTTTATTACTTGTTCGGTTTTTTCTCTATATTCCATTGTCCACCAAGGTTGAATGGCGGTGCGAGCTAGGCGAAAAACTTCTTGGAAGGCTGATGCGAGTTCTTGGTTTTCTATATTTACCTCATCTTCGGCAAGCATGGTATCTCTCTCTATTTCTTCTATGTGGTCAACGGGGTCGCGATTCCATTCCCCTTCCCTCATGGCTTCCTTCTCTTCTTCTTTTTGCATCTGTTCTACCCAATCTTCAAAAACCGACAGGGCAACAACATAGTCATCACTCTCGCCACAATAGCCTTGCTCATCTAATGCATGGAGGTGGCTTGAGGTTGCCCTTGTCACCAATTTAAGGGCCTCGCTGATGTGCATAGGGGTATTCATTCCATATTTGTTCCAAAGTCGGCGTTATTCCCCGTGGGGTAGCCCGATTCTGCTTCTCCAAAAAGCATTTCCCATTCGTCCCGAATTTCAATCTCAGGCATATTCTCTAAACCCTCGAAACCGCTTAAGAGGATCTCGATGAGATCCTTAGTCTGAATATTCATGGCTTCATGCTCTGCAATGTCCACTCGCATATCCTCAATAGTGGGTTCGTCTTCTCGTAGTTCTCTATCTGTCGTTCTCATATTTCTTCCTCTTCCTCTGTATTGTATAGTTCTTTAGGGTCAAGCTCCTCGCCCACTACCCTTTCGATGCCTTCGTCGTTTAAACCGATGCACCACTTGCACGAATACACCTTGCCCTGTAATGCGCAGGAATCGATAAATCTATAATCTTTAGCGTCAGCCTCGTGTTTGTGGCATATTTGGCAATTCATGATATAAGTATCTCATAGATCGGGTAAAATGTCAAGAAAATTATTCCCCATAAGAATCATATTCATTGGAATCGGGGTCAAAGACGGGAAATAGACAACTTAGCTGTTTCCCGCTTTCCCCTTCTTCTAGGATAGACTCGTACCTCAAGTCTCCTCCGACTTCATGCCATAACCCAAATACCTGAACCTTTTCCTCAAAAATGGGACTAAAGGTCTCAAACATATGGTATTCTATGTATTTTTTGCTTCTGTCTTCTAGGTTCACCACTTAATCATGTAGTTTTCTTTTTTTTATTACCTTCCAAACTTTTCCGTTTTTATCAAGAGTGCAACTCCATAACATTAGCTTTCGGTAAATGGGATAAAATATGTAGGCAAGCCGTCCCCAATTCATGGGGATACTTGCAAGGTTCCCGCAATAATATAAAATTTTGCTTAAAAGTATTTTCATCTTATTATTGCACGAATTCTCACGGAGTTTCCTCAAACCTCTTGCCCGTTTTTAAGTCGTAGATAATTAAATCACTATGGGAGGAGCTATACTGTACCACATATTCGTAGGCATCATTATAGTCTAATGAAGTGTAGAGGAGATCATTGATTGCATCGTTTACTTGACGCACCTCGTAACGGTAGTCTACTTCTCGGACCACGTAGGAGTGTCCGTCTTGGAATTTATTCATGTTATTTCGTTGGGCATATTCTTCCGCTTCTGCCTTGGTGGAAAACACGGGGTTGATGCTTGGGTCATCTGCCCAATTATGATCGTAGGCTTGATAGAATACTACCCCCCTCCTAAGTCGAGAGATTTGTCCGCTTTTAAGAGCTTGTAGGTATTCTTCGTACTTCATACCTAGTGCTTCTGCTTTGGCGTTTAAAACCTCCGTGTCATAACTCTCTAGTGGGATAGGGGAACTGGGGGATGAGGGTTTATTTGCGTTGCATCCTGCAAAAAAAAGGATGCTTAATATAATTAATCTATTCATTGTGTGCTTGCTCCTAAAACGGTATTCTGTATTTCTGTAATGGCTTCTAATCTTTCTTGGTGATTTCCTGCCTCTCTGGCTCCCATGAAGGGGAGGCATTTTAGTCTCCCCTTGAACCCTCGCCATCCATATCCTCCTCTACCGCACTTGCATGGAGGCAGAAGGCACGGGTTTGCTTGGAATTCATCTAGGGCATCTAGTTGTTGACGAGCCGTTCCTGCAGGAATCAAATGGGCTCCGAAAATTTCAAAAGCGGGCTGATGGGCATAAGGGTTATTTGCATAATGCAAATAGTCTACAGGTCTCACGCCCAACCGCTCAGCTTCTAGCAAGAGAGCTTCTTCGTCATCTTCCATAGTGATAACAGGGTGGGTGCGAATGTGGGCGTTTTGCGTGCAACTAATAATAAATATTAGTAAAAATATAAGGCTGTATTTCATTGTATTCTAATTTCCTCCCAGTTGACCTTGTTTTCTTCTATGAGTTTTTTAATATTTCGTTGTTTTTTTGTAAGTCGAGCTTTCCCGCTTTTTATTTCCACAAAAACTATTTCATCATCCTTAAAGACAAGATAGTCTATGGGTTGGCCGAGAAATATGGCTTGTTGGGGATCATGCTTGAAATCGGTAAGGAATGGTGCAACTTTTTCCGCAATGTGTCCCGTGAGAACTTCACTGCTTTTCTTTTGGGATAGAATCTTTTTATTATTGTGGAGGGATTGGGATAATTTTTTTCTTACATTTAAGTACCTATAAAATAAAGGTACATAAAGTATTAAGAGTGCTATCTGCCACCATTCCATGGTGAATTTGCTAGAAGGGCAGCTTATCCCAGTGATCTCTCATGGTCTCGCCAAAAGAGAATTCCTCTTGGTTAGGGTCTTCAAAGGGGTGTTCCGCCAGTTCTACGACCTCTTTGGTCTTTTTGGTTTTCTCCACCATCTTTCTGTACCAGTTGCGTTGCGCCATTCTTATGACAAATCTCATAAAGGCAAAAGAATAGACCTTGTTTAAGGTAACTCTGTTTCCATCCTCTTCGGTGATTGTGAATGTTTTCTGTTCGTCGTCCCACTCAAAGGTGGCGTACTTAAGATTCTTGGTTATTTTCATTATATAGTTTCCTTATGAATTTTTCTGCTTCATCAAAGGCTTCGGGGTGGTATTTTTCACACCATTTAAGTACCCACTGCCTTACATAAATTTGTATTAAATCTTCTGGGTCGATATTAACCGAATACGGATTACAGGTTTTATTGGGGTTGTTGTCCATTAACTATCCTTGTGCGTCCTTTGTGGATTGCCTCGTCTGCCTGCTCAAAAAAATGAGGCTGGAGCCATCCTTCGTGCATATTAGGAATATCTATAGGCTGTATATTTTCTTTTCCTACTGTGTCTATAATAGGGTGAATATACTCCTTAGGAACTCGCACTCGGGCGCCATTAATCCATACCACGTAAGGGTCATGTCCCGCCAAATCAAAAGGGGGAGGTACTTGGTTGATTTCAACAAATACAGGTTGATCTTCCCAGTAGCTACTGCTTAAGTTGTTTAAGGGAGACATGTGGGAGGTAGATGGGGTTGTGTATGCTCCAAATAAAATAAAAGCCAAAGGGGCTATAAAGCCTACTATTATTAGTAATTTCATGGGTTATATTATACCTTATTAGCTCGCCCTTGTCAAGAGCTATTTTTATCTTTACGGCAAGCGGGGTGATAAGTTCCTAGCCATGAGACAAAAGCAGAAAAAAGATTAATCCAACATGTGTGACTGTTTAGGTACGCCAACAGTAACGCAAAATAGATATTTATCCCACACAGCACAAGACAGAGCTTGCCCCTCTTATTCAAGGGGTTCCTTATGTGTTGTTTCCCATAGAATATTTCCAAGCCATTCATTCATATCTAAGTCGTCCTTGTTTGTTATCTCGCTATCCACTCTTTCTGTTGGATGGGGAGATTCTAGCAGGTCAGCTAATACAGTTTGATAGGAATCATAAAGCTCTCCTATTTTCCATGCAGGCTGATCACTATGATGCGTAGCGTGGAGATATTTGATAACTTGCGGAAATTGGCCTTGGTTTAGGCATGAATTAATGAGTTCTCGCAGGGTCATTCGGGTAATATGATTCGGTTGGCGTCAAACTCTAACTCGAAGTTGTCCCAATAGTCGTGGTTTGCTTCGCTGTATTTGATGTCGCCGAAAAGTTCTAGCCTTCCTGCCACTATTATTCCTACCGCATCCCCATCTGGTACGCGACCGCTCCCGTCTTTATATTCAAAGCATTCATCCATATGATGTTCGGAGTAAACGATATCTCTAGAATGGATTGTTGAGATCGTTAATTTGCTCATCGCTCAATCCTCTAAGTTTAGAAAATCAAGGGGGTCTTCGTCGTCATCGTCGGGAATAAATTCTATGTAGCCTTGATCCATCAGCTCTTTCTGTTTGGCTTCAAGGACTCCCAGAACGGTATAGAGGTTTATATCAAACTCTCTAATATAGCGTTCGCATAAGTTGTCTAACTCGAAACTAAACGCATCCGTCTGTTCATAGAAATCCATACTTAATACTAAGTATTTTGCTTTAAAAATCTACTTAGACCTTAGTGAGTGCGACGATTCCCTCGTGCCTGAAAGAGCGAAAGGCTTTTCTTCCAAAGCAATAAGCCCTGAAGCCTGTATTGCCCCTATTTTGTGCGCGGTTGCCAAATGACTCATTTAGGTCGGGCCTCCCAATTTCATACGTCTTTACCACATTATTCTTATTGCGGTAAACAATTAAAAAACGATTTTCTGTGTTATTTTCCATTTTTTTTATTTTTTGATTTTTTATTGTTAATACTTATATTATCTCATAAATTACTCAAATTGTCAAGCTTTTTTTGGTCCACTTTAACATGGGCCTTGCGGAGGAGCTGGATTCCTTTATTGTCTCTATAAAAGTCCGAGTAAACTACTCGTTCGATTCCCGACTGAATGATGAGCTTTGCGCATTCTACGCAGGGGGATATGGTTATGTACATCGTGGCTTTCAGGCTTGATTGGGTAGACTTAGCCAATTTAGTAATTGCATTACTCTCCGCGTGGAGAACTTCGGGCTTTGTGATTAAAAGTTGTTTGGTGGGGGTGGCGCAAGTAAGGGGTAGGTCCTCTTCGTAAACTTCATCCTCGCAATTATTATCGAAACCCTGCGGAGTCCCATTATAACCATCAGAAATAATCGCCCCATCTTTAACTATAAGGCATCCCACTTTTTTACGCCTAGCCCGAGAAAGACTAGCCCATTGAGAGGCCATAAGTAAGTAGGTGGTATCTAGCTCGCACTGGTTTGGCACGGCCTGAGGTAGGTTTTATCGTTCTGAGTTATTAATTCTTCTGCCTCACAATGTAGAGCAGCCACCGAAGTGCGATCTTCCCATGTCCTACTAAATCGATTCCACTCTTCAACAGCCAAAATGGTAAGGGAGTGTCCATGGATATGACCTTTCCTGAAGGTGTGGGCCAAAAAGTCAAGAGCCTCACTTGAATGATAAACGTTGTAATACTGAGTACTGCTTTCCACCGCTCCCGTAATACGATAGCATACCCTATATTCCATAGGGGCCTTATGAAGTTGTTTCTTTTTCATTGTTTGAAGGGGTCTTGTATTATGAGTTGACTGATTAGTTTGTCGTATTCATACCTTTCGAGCCGTGCAATTTCTAACTCTTTGAGGATTTTGTCTTGCATTGATTCTTTGTATCTTGTAAGCCAATAAAATGTTAGGGCCCATGAGAATGACGCTGTAAAGAACAATATAAGTGTTCCGAGAAAAACCCAACCGCTGCTAAAAATGAATTCAACTATCTGCATTGTTCTTCTTCCAGATTTTGAGATTGGGTAATTTGAGAATGTCTGACATTTTAACTTGAGTTAATTGATCCCTGCGGTTGCGGCGAGTATAGATTCTGTATTTAGCTTCCCAAGAATTTTTTACAGGAGGCAGATCCCATCTAACATTAGACTTTCCTAACCAATTTCTGAGCGTAACTCTATTAACAATAACGAAATCGTCCTTCCTTTCAAAGGCTATAAAATTTGCCTTGCCGTAGACCCATCCCTCGTTGCCTTGAACATTTTTAAACTCAATCCACACCCATTTATCATTGAATTTCTTATTTTTTCTAGAGGTTTTTTTTCGTGCCTTGACATCTACTTTGATATTATGCCACTGCGGGGAGTCTAGAATGAAATCTATATGAGATATCTGCTCCTCTCTGGTGGCCTTCCGTATACGATATCCATTCTGGATTGCAAGCGCCTCAAAACTATCTTCAGCTGCAGTTCCGTGGACTGCGCACTTTTTACCTTTGTCGTATTTGTTGACGTACATGACTTACATTAAGTTATTCTTTTCGCAGTATCCCACGGCATAACCCACATTAAAGTTATACTTAGCTATAAAAAAGGTTAGCCCAGCAACTGCGTAAGGAATCCAATCGAAAAAACCAAATTTCATAAAAACTAAAGTAATTATAATAAGGGGTGGACACACACAATTCAATAAGTGGTTCACTGTTGCCGTAATGTTAATTTTTTCCGAGTTCATAAATTAAATCTTTTCCTTGTTGAGTTAGTTTGCGGTTTCCGTCGATGTGCATTAGTCCTTTTCTTAGTAGATAGGATTCGTGGTGCTTTCTGATTGATGCTGGACTTAGTCCTGTTCTTGCGGCCAGCATGGTAAGCGTGCATTGTCCGAGGTCTTGAAGTATCTCTAGGATTTGTTTCTCAGTACAACTTATGCCTTTAGCTAAAATACCTAATTGGTCACATAGGTCTAAATAATCATCTTTTGTAAAGGTGTTTTTGTTTTTTGCTTCACAGTATAATTGCACTTCTTTAGATCTCATTACTGCACTGCGAGCGTTATCTCTCACTATATCTTGCAGGCAGAGTAAGGATTCATCGGTGAAACTAATCCCTTCCGCTCTGTTTTGTAAAATTTTGCCCAACTCTTGAGGCTTATAGGGTTCAAAATCCACCAAGGTTAACCTATCCTGTAGGGGGGGGAAGATTTGATCGCTCTCGGTTGTCGCAAAAATAAAGGTCTGTCTAGTAAAGTCAAAGGAATAGCTTCCATTGTCCCATTGAAAGTCTTTATGAGCCTCCTGATCGGAGTTAAAAATGGTTAAAAAGGACTGCTCTAGGTCTTTAGGGAGATTGTGGGCTTCGTCAAAAAAAACAACAACGTCTTTGTCGTGAATTACTTCGGGGTAAAAGTCTTCAAAGAAGGAGGCGTTGTTCTTGAAGACCGAACAGTTAATCTCGCACCAGTGCTCCCTGTTTTTAATTTTCTTGAGCTCTTTCGCAAACTCTTTAGCGAAATGAGTTTTCCCTAAACCCTTGGCTCCTACAAAGCACAGAAAGGGAAGGTGATCACTGCTCTGTGCGGCGTTAAGATAGAATCTTAATTTCTTCTTGAGGCTGTCTTGCCCCACTAGATTTGCAAAACTCATAGGTCTTGTACTGTCCATGGTGTACTTTCGGTATCTGAGGGAGTGGCATTGAAAAATGCATCAAAAAGCTTGGTGTCTCCGATTCTTTTAAGAAGCCAATCTTTAGATACTAATACATAGGGAGCTTCCTCGAAGTAATCGGCGATCTGTTTGGGCGTGAGCTTATAAAAGCCTGGGCGTTTAGGAATGTTGCGACTACCTTTAGGTCTGCCTTTGGTTTTTGTTTTTGACATGCCTATATGATCTCATATTCTAAGGCAATTGTCAAGGATAAAGTTAATATATTTTATGGGGAGTTGAAGTTTCTACCACCGAAATTTTATTCCGATCTGGATCCTTCCACTCCTTTAGTTGGTCGAATAATTGCTGCGCTCTAGCTTGCGCCTCCTCTTTTTCTTGATAATTGTCGGGCTCGACTCGGCGTCCCCGACGAGTGACAACATAAACGTTTTCACGTAGTTTTCTTGTATCCTTTTTCATAAGTTAATTTATTTCCACTTGCAGTAGTTTGGGTTTTCTAATCTTTTGCGCCTCATATATTCTCTTTTCTGGGCACGTCTTCGTTCTAAATCTTTATCGTCGTAGGTCTGCCTCGCTTTCTTTAGGGCCTCCTGCCCTTTTTTGGAAGCGAGATATTTTTTTTGACTATCGTATTTACTCACCAGTGCACGCCTCAATTGGTTCGGGAGGCAATTGGGCGGCAACTTCTTCTACTGAAAGAAGGGTAACACTTTCTCCAGAAAGACTTCCGTCTTCACAGGTAGCTTCGAACATTGCCGTAGCAATATCAGGAGAGAGGGCTGTATAATATCGCTGGTGAGGCGAGGGGTCATCATTAAACTGATATTCTAGTTTATAGATCATTTTCTTTTCTTAATATAGTTACACAGTATTTAAGGTCACCCTCGAGTTTTTCTATAAAAAAATGTCCGTTGTCTAGGCGACCTTCTTTTTGGAGGGTTGATTTAATAAATTTTAGCAGATGGAGGTTCTCTTTAAGGCATGAGAAAAGATAGTTTATTTGGTCTTCATTTAAAAGTAGACCCTCTTTTATTTGGTTTGGGTCTAGATCTTCAAACTTTTCCATAGACTTCGACTAATCCTTCATCGAGTAATTGTTTATTGATATTGAGTTCTCGTTGTTGGAATTGGCTATCTGAATGGATGGCAAAAAGGGTTCCAAGCACTCTACCAAATTTTCCAGTTTTATCTAGCTCTGTGCGCACCCTTAATGCCCCCTTATGTTCCTTGAGTAGTTCTTGTAGGCGTTTTTTTGCCTTTAACCCTTTGGCCTTCTCGGACTTATTGCGGGTTCTGGTTTCGGGGGCATTTATCTTGGCGAGGCGAATTCTTTTTTTTACAAAAATACTAAACCCGCAGTCGATGAGGCCGTCCACGGTGTCTCCATCTATCACCTTACTTATTGTGAGCTTGTACTCGTACATCTTCGCCCAGTTTTTTAATTAGGCCCATAAGTTCTTCGTTGGTGGTATTCCAGATATCCCTAGGGCCAAAACCCACTAAGCCATCATCTCGCTCTTTTAGGAGGAGGGCGCTATAAAGCACCTTTCCTACATCTCCCTCCCCATATAAGTTGGTAAACTGAGAGGATTCTTCTACGAACTCTTTAATGGCATTTAGGGTGTCGTCTAGTGAAGTCATCGATTATACAATCCATTCATTATAGCTTTAGATCGCTCTCTTAAAGCCTTCCTTCTGCCCTCTTCTTCGGCCTGAGATTTAATCCTCTCTGCCTCCTCTGCTGCAAGGGCCGCGCGAGCAGCCTCAGCTTCGGAGAGGGCTGCCTGTTGAGATGCGCGGGCGGCCTCTTGAGCCTCTTTTTCGCGCTTACGCCGCTCTTCATCCTCAGTCTGTTGTTCGGGAGTACCTTTCGCCACCATTAAAAGTAGCACTTTTTGGGTGGGGTCTTCCCCTACTAAAACTTCGGAATAGTCTACGAGATCTAGGAATTGCGCCTTACTGAGGGTGGTAAAGTAGTCACTCTCCCTGACTTGGTCAGGAAGAGAACTACTGGTTACCAATGCGTATTCTAGATCCATGAACCTTACAAGCCCGCTGGAACTTCGGAGTCTTGCTCTTCTTGGGCGGGAGCTGTAACAACAGCATCTTGCGCAGGAAGATCTTGGGATTCGTAAACTACAAAATCAGGAGCCTTAGGATTCTTAGCTTTACCCTTGTTGGTAAAAACAATAACCCTCACTTCTTTTTCTGTGCCGAACTCCCCAATCTTGACATACCCCGAAAGGTAATTTTGGGATTTTCCTTCACGACGCCATAGAGCGCCCATTTCACGTTTGCTCCAATCATTATTGGATTCCTTGGTATTTTCTGTAGCCATAATATTACTTATTATATTGTTTGTGTAGTAGTTCTAATCTTTCTAAAAATTCTTTTCTGTCGTTGCTTGGCAGTTTTGTATAGTCTCTTTTGAATCGTCGGTAAATCTTTTTTGTTGTGGGGTCTTCATTTTCGACCCCTAGGAGTTTTCTTAAAAATTTTGCAGTTCTCTGATTCATTATGCCTACAATAGTACCATATTTGAAATTAAAAGTCAAGCTTTTTGTGTAAATAAGTTTATGCTATTGATTATTGACGCGCAACTCTCGGTTCCGCCTAGTTCTGTTTCTTGTTTTCGCGATGTCACTTTATACGGTAATTGTTTTTTGAATGCGGATGTGCTTATGGAGTGCAGGCGTTCGGAAAAGGATCTTTATTGGAAGTGGTTAAAGAGTAGGGGGGCTTTTGATTTTATAGAGGATATCGTACGCCCATATGAAGAGCGAGGGTTTCTTATAAAAGAGTCCAAGGGTAACCTGCAGGTAGATAGAATCAATGAGTCTAATTTAAATTTTATTCTTAATAGATTACGACTGCTCCAAACTTTCGGAAGGTAGATCTACCGAGTCAGTATTAAGGCTTTCTACGTTTTCGCTTTGGTTTCCGTTCATAAAAACCTCCCTCATGGTCGCAGTGAGTCCATTGAGGTGGGCTACTCTTTCGATTTTCTCTTTAACTACATCTGCAATATCTCCATGCTCTCCTACTCCCACAGGATTATCAAGATAAACTTGAAGTTCGGCTGCCGCTTGGTCGCGCTTTCCCATGTATTCGTTGTAGATACCTTGTACTAATTGCTCTTTATTCATATGTTATTATTATGTTGTGATTTTAGGATTATAAGTTGACTTGGGGAAAAGTCTATTTTAAATGAAATTCTTCGTCGTCAGGGTCAAATGTTTCGTAATATTTGGGCTTTCGCGCTAAAAAGTAGGCCACAAATATCCATCCCCCGATTATCAAGAGTGCGTCAATCATCTATATTCTTTTCGGAGTAATCTCCATCGCTTGGAGTCTATTTTTTGGGACCCTCTATTGATTCGTTTTATCATTTTTACTACATCCTCCACGCTATCATAGATGTACTTATGCGGGAACATACCGAAAAGCCAAAGGGGAGTTTCCTTTTTACCTCCCTCGATAGAAATAAATACAGGCTTCTTCATTCTCACTGCCGTGACTATTTCTTCTGCTGATCCCCAACTCGCAATTTCAGGGTTAAGATGTGCAATGATAAAATCCGACCGATCAACAAGATTAAGGTCGTAGGAACGTACTTGTCGCATTCTATTGGTGAGTTTATTATAATAGCCCTTGCGGAGGTCTGCCAACATTTCTTTTCGGCGGGCCTCATCTTCCTTAACATCCTTCACGAAGGGCTTCTTGTATGGATCAAAACAAATAATATTAAGATCTTGGAGTTCGTCGCTAACGTATTGTCGCCAGTCCCTTCCTGACACGTACTGCATGTGACCAACTAGGTATGTTCTGGTTCGGTATAGTATGTTTTTCTTCATCATGACACTAGTCTACCATAAAACGGCGAACATGTCAATAAAAAACTTTAACACTTGTTTCGTCTTTAATCCTGCTTAAGGTTATTCTTTTAATAGCCTGAGGGTCTTCCTTAGTCAACGTTTCTGCAAGTTTGTTTTCCGCTTGTTTTTTTATGAGGCTTTTAATTCCTCGGGCCCCATCTTTTTCTTTTGAGCTTTTTTCCCCCAAGAAAGTAAGAAAAGACTGGTTGGCCTTAAGGATGATTCCGTGCGCTTCTTTCAGTCGGCCCTTTAGGTTTTTCAGCTCCAGTTGGATTATTTCTATTAAGTCTGCTGGAGTCAATTCATTGAAGACTACTGTCTCGGTGAAGCGGTTTAATAACTCGGGACGTAAAATCTTTTTGGCTTCTTCTGTAATGGCATCATTGCGAGTCGTTTTATCGTTACTCGCTCCGAATCCCACAGAGTTTCCTTTGCTAAATAAATGAGCCCCAATATTACCCGTGGCAATTATTAGGGTATTACGAAAGTCAATATCCCTCCCGAAATTGTCAGTAATTGTTCCTTCTTCTAAGATTTGCAATAAAAGATTGCTTACTTCGTCGTGCGCTTTTTCAATTTCGTCAAAAAGTATTAAACTGTAGGGTTTTTTTCTTACTTGTTCTGTAAGTTGGCCCGACTCATCGTAACCAACATATCCAGGCGCTGCTCCTATTAAGCGGGAGGAGCTTATTTTTTCCGCATACTCGCTCATGTTTATTTGGATTAGGTTATCTACCCCCCCGAAAACTTCGTTCGCTAAAGTTTTGGCGGTATAAGTTTTGCCGACGCCCGAGGGTCCGAGAAACAAAAAGGAACCAAGGGGTTTGGTTGGATCTCCTAGTCCTGTTTGCCCTCTTAGAATCGCCTGCGCCGTAGTTTTCAGAGCTTCTTCTTGGCCAAAAATAGTTTGGCGAAGGGTTTCTTCAAGATTTAGAAACTTGGCAGAACCTTCTCGCTTAAGCATTTCTTCTGAGACGCCCGTTTTTCGCGCGACAACATCGACCACATCGACCTCTGTGACCTCTGGAGTTATCATAGCGACATCTTCGGCCCATTTATCGAGTATAGTTTTATATTCATCAAACAGCTTCTCTTCGTCTTTGGTGATAGGGTCGGATTCCATTGACGCATTTAGTTGCTTCTCTAGTTTAATGGCCGCTTCTGGGCGCTGAAAAGCGATTAATTTGCGATGGGAAGCTGCTTGGTCTAGAATGTCTATAGCCTTATCTGGCATATGGCGATCAGGAATATAACGGGCAGCCAAATCTACAATGAGGTCTAAAACTGGACGCCCATATCTTACTCCGTGAAAGTCTTCATATTTATGTTTAATTCCTTGGAGTATGTGAATAGTTTCCGATTGAGTTGGCTCTTTGACGTTGACCGATTGAAAGCGCCTGCTCAGGGCTGCATCCTTTTCGATATTTTTCTTATATTCTTTAATGGTTGTGGCCCCAATGCAGGTTATTTCGCCCCGTGCCAAAGTGGGTTTTAAAATATTAGCTGCATCCAGGGTGCCCTCGGCACTGCCTGCGCCAACGAGGGTATGAAGCTCATCGATGAAAATAATTGCGTGTTCATTTATTTTCAATTGGGCAACAATTTTTTGGAGTCTCTCTTCAAACTGTCCCCTGTATTTAGTGCCAGCAATAAGAGAGGCTAAATCTAATCCATAAATAACCTTCGGGAGTAAAAAGTCTACGCAGTCTCCTGCCACAATTTGCTGCGCTAAACCTTCCACAAGGGCAGTTTTGCCCACTCCTGCAGACCCGAGAAGGATGGGGTTGTTTTTCTTTCTTCTGCATAGTATTTCTGACATTTCTTTAATTTCGGATTCTTTTCCTATAACCTGGTCAAGTTTTCCATCTATCGCGAGTTGGTTGAAATTTACTGTATACGCCTCTAGGGGATCTTGTTGGGGGTAGCTCGTGGCAGGAGGTCTGCGCCATTCTCTATCTAGAGGTGCTACGTTGGGCGGCTCATCCCTGAAGATAGATTTTAAATCTCTGAGTAAATCTTGGGGGGGTTTGCCTATGTCATTTAAATAGTTCAAAAGAGGGGATTTTTTGTGTTTTAATAAGCCTAGTAAAAGATGCTCTAAACCCACGTATTCATGTTTCATTTTTTCGGCCGCTAGCGATGCCAGTGCTAGAGTGCTTTTTACAGCAGGATCAAAGGAATATTTGGCTTCTGGTATTTCGTCCGCATTCGCTATTTGCTTGTTTAGCCGACGCGCCAGATCTTCAGTTAGGGATTGAGAGAGGTCACTAGTATCAATTCCATGCTTATGAAAAAAGTTTGCTAAAAACTCGGTCTGCAGCCCGAGCATTCCCAAGAAAACATGTTGAAGATTTATAGTTTGCGTGAAAGAAGCACGAGCCAACTCCTTAGCCACTGTTAGTGCTTGTTGGACCCGTGGGGTGAAATTTGGAAGTGTCTCCATCATATGTATTTACACCTATTTAAGGTCTCCGAGTTTCATATAAATTTTTTGATCCAAAATTTCTACATCATCGAGAAACAAGACCTCGTCCCCCTTTCGTCCCCTGACCATTAGTATGTTTCCTTTTTCGGGGGCAAATTTGTTTTTATTGAGGAAGTTTGTAAGAGGTGTGCTTCGGCTATTGCGACGTCGTGTATCCATTAATAGGCACGGGACGCGCCCTAATTCATCACTTAGCATAATCTTGATATATAGGTTATTGTTTTGACTTCGTTTTTTGTAAGAGTCTTCGACCATTCCGATAAACTTGGCCGAACTATTTGTATCCATGGACTCAAAATATAAAGAGTTATTTAATCGCGAATCAGAAGTACTGAACACATCCTTTAGCTTGCAGCTGGGGCTATAGCCTAACAGTTTATTTTCAAAATACCAATTGGCAAAACTTTCATATTTTTTATTTTTTTCATAGATTTCCTTGTATGGCTGATATTTTTTTCTGAATGTTCCGAATCTCTTCTCGGTCATGAGAAGTCGGCCGTCATCCCCTACCAACTTTCCGTCGCGGGCATCAGCGATTATATTCAGTAGTTTATAGTGATATTTGTCTCCTAATTGCAGCACGTTTCTCTTTTCTCTGTCGGTAAGTATGTTGAATGCTTGCGCCTCTAGTACTAGAAGAGAGCGATTAGATTTATAGCTCGATAGGGATCCTGCCTGTATGAGGGCCGAGAGTATTCCGATATTGAGGCCCGCCTGCTTTGCCGCAATAAAGATATCAAACTTAGTGGGTGTCTCGCTGTCTCGGAAATCCCTTAATGCCTGAAGGGACTTTTCGCTCACGCCTTTAATGCTGTTTAGTCCAAAGCGGATATTGTCTCCTTCAATGGTAAAATCCATATTAGAGCGCCCTAGATCGGGCGGCAAGAGCTTAATATTAAAGAAGGGGAGCTCTTGCGATATTTTAGAGATTTCCTCGTGGGGAGCGGGCTCAAATTTACTCATTTTAAGTAAACTTAAAAAGAATTGTTGGGGGTGGGTAAACTTAAGGTACGTGGTCCACGCCGAAAGCGTCGCGTAAGAATTTGCGTGAGATTTATTGAAAGAGTAGTTGGCGCTATCCTCTGCCACGCTCCAAAGCACGTGACCAATCGCGGGGTCCAGTTTATTTGATTCAATTTTCTTTTGAATCTTCGCTTCCCACTCTGGCATTTGGTCCACTTTCTTCTTGCCGATGATGCGCCTTAATTGTTCTGATTCATCCAGAGTGAAACCTACTTTTACCGCCATTTTCATTAGTTGCTCTTGGTAAAGGGGGATTCCTCCTGTATAGTCAAGTACATCCTCAAAGAACTCATGTACTACTTGAAGTTCTCCTGTTTCCACATATTCTAGATAGGAATCCACAAAATCCAGGGCCCCTGGCCTTGCTAATGCTACCACCGCACTTAGTTCCTCGAGGCTTTTTGGCTTTATTTTTTTACAAACCCTATAGTTTGCATCTGCTTCAATTTGAAATAGGCCATGTGGGCAGCGTAAGTCTGCTAAAGGCTCATATACCTTTTTGTCCGAAAGGTCTATATCGTAGATATTTAAGTTAAGTTGGTCGCAGACATCGTAAATTACACTTAGCGTTCTCAGGCCGAGGATATCAAACTTAACCATTAGTTCCGCCACCCAATTCATATCGTACCCCGTTACCAGCCCATCGTCCCCCGTCTTTTGGAGGGGGCAGTAGTTTTCTATTTCTTCATAAGAGATAGCTATCCCGCTGGGGTGCACCCCCGTATTTTTGTTTAATCCTTCTAGTTTGCGTGCAACTTGGAACACCTTGGGGTTTTTTTCCTTCCATGCTGCAAATTTTTCGCTTTCCTCGATGGCCTCATTGAGTGGAGCGGGGCGGCCAAACTTCTTTAAAATCATATCGCTAACCTCGTTCACCTCTTGTTCTGCATACTCCCCTACAATTTTTCCACACTCCTTAATACATAATTTACTACTTAAGGTGTTTAATGTTAAAATCTTGGCTGTTCGGCCTGGATATTTTTTTTCAATATATTCTATTACCTCTTTGCGCCGTTCATAAGAAATATCATTATCAATATCGGCTAAAAGGCCCCCATCTAAGTAGGTGATCCCTCCCTTTTTAATTTTTCGAGCCCTGCTCTGACTTACAAATCGCTCGAAAAAGAGGTCGTATTTGATAGGGTCGATTTTAGTAACTCCAATGAGGAATAAAACCAATGAACCAGCTGCTGAACCGCGGCCAGGCCCTGTAGGAATATCCTGCTCATGGCAAAAATTAAGAATATCCCAATTAAGCAGAATGTAGTCCACAAAGCCCAGTTGCCTAAGCGTTTCCAGTTCCATTTTTGTTCTCTCATAGTAGTCTTCTTTATTTTTAAGTTTATCTATTCCCTCTTTCTTTACGCCCGCGAGGCACAACTTTCTTAAAAAGTCATAATTTGAAGTATTCTTGTCTACCCCTAGGGTTTTGTAATACTTCTCTTCGATGATAATGCTGGGTAGCCGCACGCCTGGCGGTACGCAGTCGTTGTAGGGTTTGAAGTCTGAGAACATTTCCGTCATATATCGTCCACTGTCAACTGGTTTCATTTTAAAAATTTTTTCCTATATCTCGATTTCCCAGATCATTTTTGTGAAAACCTCATAATTTTTTTCGATATCGTAAAGGGCGTCATGTAATTTTTTGGGATCAAAATCTATTTGGTAATCCTTGCAGCACTGGGTAAGGCTCGCGCGAAGTCCTCTTTCAAAAAAACTATTGAGCTTATATTGCCACGCTAATAAATTGTCACCTTTTTGCAGCTTAATATTCTTCTTTATGCCCTTGGCTAGGCACAAAGTATCTATGCATTGGGGGATATAACTATAATCGGGAGGGCGATTGCAGAGTTGCCTATAAATATTGTGAATATATACATCAAACCCCAGGATATTATGCCCAATCTTTAAATACGAGGGGTCATAAAGGTATTTCTCGAAATGATCTAGGGGTGCAATAGGATCTACGCCTTTTTCTTTGTAAGCTCTTTCCGTCCACCCAGTGATGCGTCGGGCGCCCTCAGACATTTCGAGATTGGGCCACTTGATCCAGTAGTCGCACTTTTCTTTAATGCGCCCTTTTTCTACAACCATAAAGCCGAGTTGCCAGGGTTTGTTTTTGGAAGAAGCAAGGTTGAGGTTGCAGGTTTCAAAATCAAAAACTAAATAATTTTGCCTTTTATTAAATCTTAGCAGGTCTTCGTTCATACCACTTCAAACCTTACATTGTTAAATGCACTCAAGTCCTCTCCACCACCGTAACTTATGGCTGACTGTAGATCTTGTTTTAGCTCTACTAGTTTCTCCGCATAAGTGAGCCCAGTAGAGGATAGATTTTTTAAGGTTCCTTCAATGTTATTGTTGTGCCCCTTATTTTGAGCGCTAGCCGAACCAAAATACGCCTTGTACACCTTTCCTTCCATTTTAAGGGTCTCCGCAGGACTATCTAGGCAACTCGCAAATATTCCTCCCGCCATCACCATAGTGGCTCGCGCCGCCAAGGCTTTGGCGATATCCCCATTATATTTGACTCCTCCGTCGGCAATTATTGGAACTTCTTCCTCGTTGCGCTGGGTATCTCCAAACTCAAACTCAGTGTATTTGGGTAAACCTGAGCACTGCCAAGTGCAGGTAAACATTGGGAATGTAAAGCCCGTTTTGTCTTTGGTGGTACAAGGAGAGCCCTGACCTATTCCGACTTTTACGCAATCCGCCCCCCACTTACTAAGGTCACTAACCGCCTGTGGCGTGGCCACATTGCCTGCAATAAGGTAGGCGTCAGGGTAATATCTTTTCACGAGCTCGATAGTATCCCTCATGTTTTGGGAGTGGCCGTGGGCAATATCAATGGTAATATAATCAATCCGCAGCCTTAAGGTCGCTGCCCGAATTAAAAAATCCATATCCGAATCCTTTACCCCAACGCTGACCGAAATGGTTTGCCAATCTTCATTGTTCGCTCGTTCCAGAAAGTTTAAAAGGTCAATGTCAAACCTATGCATGATATAAAAATAGCGGTGCTCACTCATCCATCTCGCCAGCTCTTCGTTTATTACCGACTTCATGTTGGCTGGCACAACGGGGAGCTTAAATTGTTGACCTCCAAAAATGATAGAAGTGGATACATCGGAGCGAGATTTGCATTCGCTATAATTTGGGACTAAACAAATATCGGAGTACTTCAATGTTTTCATAAGGCTTTAATGATAGCATTTTTTGGGCTTGAAGTCAATCTTTTTTTCACAAATTCTACTTTATTCTGTAATTAAAAGTAAAGGAATACTATTATGGCAGTTAGCACATTATCAACAGGGGTTTTTGCAGGTCTAGTCACCGATAGCACGGGAGTACACATTCCTCTTGCATCAATTCAATACGGCACCTCGACACTCAGCCAAGCAAACGCTTCGGGGGATTATAGAGCCTTACTCCGAGGACTCACTCAAACTTATTGGGATTTTATGTCAGGAACAGCCACGGGAACGGGAAATCCTAACGATTTTAATAAGCCCGCTTATTTTTCAATGACTCGCACCTCCCCTTCGGTCGCAAGCTCTACCACTTTAAGTAGAAGTTATAGCAGTAAGTTTACCTTTGAACTGGGTGATCCGCTCAATATGAGCTTTCCTTCTGAGTAAGCCAAGACTGTAGGCTAAACTCATTACTTCCACAGTGATCTAACTGCGGTTTGGACAGTGTCGCATTTCTGCCTGTAAAGCTCCGAGAGCAAATGCATTTATATGTCTGAAAGGCCTCAAAGTCTTCCTTCTCTTTGTAATAGATTGATTTGGCTGGTTCCATGGGATACTTATTTTCGGAGCAATATAGTTCTACCTTTTCTTTTATTAAGTTGTCAAAAGGCAATCCATTGTCCTCTATCAGGAACGTAGGGGTTGTGAATCCAAATTCTGGAATGCATGTATTGTAAGTCATTAAATTTTGAAAAATAAAGGAGTCGTAGAAGGGGATGGCTAGCTTGAGGTGCTCTTCCTGCCAAAAGCCTTTAAGGGTAGTGAAATCAAGGTGGCCGAAGCCCTTGGTGAAGGCGGCGGTATAGATTTTATTTAAAAGAATGCAACCTGCTCCGTCTTTGGCGAAAATAATGATTTTATGCGCCCGCTTAGCCTCTTCTTTATCATTGGCGTTTCGCATGTCGGCACATACGTTGAATCGTATGCCGAAGATTAAGTGAATATCTAGTTCGTCGCACACCTTCTTGGCCTGAAGGAATCCTGTGGGACAATCCTCTACCAGAACTAATTGATTGAGATTGTTCTCCTGAAGGAGAGTAAAAATACTATCAGACCCCTCAGGCGTAGATTTTTCGGGAGAATCAAGGGTCAATATGCTTTTTCCTATACTAAAATGCGACTTAAACAATGGTATCATGCGTAAATGATACTATATTTGAGGGAGGTTGTCAAGGATAAAGTTAACTACCCAAGCCGAAAGTATTTTTTATTACAGTCTCGGATTTCCAAAGTGTTTAATTGTATCCACCGATCTATGGGGGGTCGTTGTTTATGATAGGGCGTGCATAAATTATAATCATAGGTCTCGGGGTCTAGGTTAAGCTGGGTGAAGATATGTTTTAAATAGGTTATCTCGTACCCTATTAGGGCCTCTAGTGCGCAAAAAATAATATTATTTTTAAAGTAGTCTGGGTCAGTTTGGCTGATTTCCTGCAGCCTCTGGTTCATTTTTTGTCGCTCAACTGAAGCCGCGTTAGGGACAGACGCCCAGGGGTGTGCGGGATGTGACCCATAGTCTCGTTTGATAGATCTCTCATTGCACGAATCCTCGCGCGAGACAATAACCGTCTTATCATATTGCTTGAAATGATTTTTGTCCGTAACAAAAGGGGCATCATCGTTACCTGTAGGCTGAGAAAAGTGGCAAGCGGTTGCGATGCCTGGATGACGCTCCAATAAACAGGAAACCAAACGAGTCCCTGAGTGACAAACTCCTATTACTAGAACATTCATGTTTTGCTTTTAATATAAACCTGCAGGTTTGAAGGGGCTGTTAAGGGTTTTTCGGGTGACACGCTATCCACCTGAGCAATCTCGCTATCCTTGGTGATATCATAAAAAGGAATACAGTTCCATGTTAAAACCCCGTGAGAAACATAGGGAATAATTATCTTCTGGAGGTACTCTTTTTGGTAGTCTCCAGAAATTTCACTAAAAGCGTAATTGCTGATTAAGAAACTATTATCGTGTAAGGATCTGGGGTTATCCACGTCTCCTATATTTGCATTAATGTCGAACAGGGTGAGATACCGTTGCTGTAGCTCCGCAGGGGCAGGCAGGTCAAACAGGGTATAGGAAGAAATTTTTACATTTAAAAGAGGGCTTAGTCGATGAACGAAGAGTGCCAGGCCGCCGTATCCCCCTCCTATTTCTATAAAATTAATGTTATTTATTTTGTGGGATTTAATGTATTGTAAAATTAGGAACGCCTGATAAATGTACCGCATGTTTGTGGGAGAATGGGTCCCGAAATTCTTAAGCGTACTTCTGGGTTCCCAGATAGGCTTGCCATAGGAATCATTCTCCTTACAAAGGGACTGTAATAACTTTTTGTTCGCACCATACAACTTTTTGAAGTCTTTGCGTATTAGCTTTAGGTACTTCTCTCCCACGTCTGCTTCAAGGTGTTCCAGCATTGGCCTATACTGGGGATGGGATTTAAATTCCCAATCCCTAGGATCTTGACTGAGGGTTCGTAGGACCACTTCTGAATAAGGAATATAGCCGTGGGGGTCTGGATCGCTCATTAAAGATAAATTTCTGTTCGTGATTTATCATTGCTCCGCTGCCTGGGTAAGCATCCATAAGATGGAATTAACCCTATTGATATAGGTGTGTTTGTCTCGCACTTCAATCATTAACTCCTTGATGATGTCATATTTGTCGGCGCGTTGCTCAAACTTCATTCCTTGTTGAAATAATTCTTCTAGATTATCGCTATAAATTAATTTATTACCGAATACTTTATTTGACACGGGGTTGTTGGTTATGCCCATTTTGCCATAGCTAATATTTTTCCACAACCTACAAGGAGGATATCCCATTTCCAACTGCTGGAGAGATTGGAGGGCGGGGGCAAGAATGGATTGTTGAATAAGGGATTTATTCTCCTCTGGGGTGGCTACTCTGTCTCGAAAACCTCCAATGCTATGAAATGAAACTCCGTGCGCGCGACATATTCTTTCCCATTCGCCCCATGTGTCATGGGGCTGTCCCACAAACCATGATTCATTACGAACATCATGGGTTCCAAGCTTCTTGATTTCCTGGTCAATCTCATAAGGTAATAGGTCGGTTGCCCATGGTTGATAGAGGAATCTTTCTCCATAAAACCCGAATTCAGTAGGTAGTGGCTGGGAATTGTGGGGGCCACGACAAAAAGGAGTGGGATTGGACTCAATAATGACATTATCTGCCGTGTAAATTTGAAGAGTGAGAATATTCTCGGGAGGGATATTTTTATAGTTTTCCATGTGGCAATTATGAAGCACATAATAAGAGGAATCATTAAGGGGGATACCCTCCTCACATATACCGCAAGTAAAAAATAAGCTATTTGAAAAATCAATTCCAGAAATATCGTCGTCCTGGGTTAACCATAGGGTTTCATAACCTAGATGCTCGAAAGCTCGCTGGAAGCCATAATGCACGTAAGAAAATGTATCTTTATATAGGGTGAGTCCCCATAGGACGACTTTTTTTATATTATTATCGCTCATTGTGACAGGATTGCCTCCCATGCCCGTAAGGTATTTTGAGTATGTATACGCCCATTTTTGCTCATTTGTAGCTGGTGCCTATTATAATCTAGGGTGCGCGTTTTTTCTACTAGATCCTCCCAAGAGTCAAAGTATATTATGGACTTGGAGTTTTCTGTGTTGTAGAATTCTGACAACTCTAGGTGGGAGTGGAAGTATTCCATGTTTTGGTGCCAGAACGGTCCCCCTTGATGGGCTAACTGAGTGAGAAAGTTTTTGCTTGGGATAAATAATACAATGTTTAGCGCTAAATATTCCATGAGTGACCATAATTGATAGGCGTAGGGGATAGATATTACCCCTTTAAACTCCTTAAGGTCGGCAAATCCCTTGTGGCGCTCATTATAATTTTTAATCCCTAGGTCCCCAAGGGTTTTCGAGAGGTTCATAAACAACGTTTCGTTATGATAGCGGGGGACAAAAAAAGTCTCAGCTTTATCTGGTAGAAGGGTAACTGCGCCAGGATCATTGATATCGGAATGTTTTCCTGCGGGCGCATTGTCTGGGGCCAATCCAATTGGTTTTATTATTTTATTTCTGCCACTGTTTTCAAGATGGATTCCGTGTCGAGCGAGATGTACAAATTCAATGGCAGTATTGGGTATAATGAAAACGTTGTTTTTGTGCGCCGCCAACTTAATTAAGTTGTAATACTCGGGATCGGGGAATTCTTTACATGGTTGGTGGGAATAATCAAAACGATTAACTATCCAGATAATTAATTTTTTGGGCCAGTTATTTTGAAGAAAAATTCTACACAGGGGGGCCGTGTCCGAAGTGATGATGCAATCAAAAGTATTAAAGTAATCTTTATGCTTGTGCCAGTATTTGTCCGCGCGATCTGCGGTAACGTTGTAATGTTGTGCGTCAGGTTCCGATACAGTAAAGAATTCATGTTCGTGCCCAAGAGCATCTAACACGTAGTTCAGGTCATTGCGGCAGCCTTGGTGAAGGGAGACGTGTAATATTTTCATTTCAGAACTGGGTATTTTTGAATAAGACGTTGTCCTGCCAGCTATGAATCTCCGACCCTCCGTTTCCAAAGCGAGTTATTTCACTGAATCCCGCCTTAGTTAGTAAACTTGTAACCTCCTCGCATTCTTTTCCTCCGAGTCGAAATGCCGAATAGCTTAGCTCCACATAAATATATTTTATCTTGGAAAAGGTTTTCGGATCACAAGCTGAAAAAATTTGGTACTCGTGGGACTCCACGTCCAGCCATAAAAAATCCACTTTTCCGATTTTATTTTTTGTGAGAAAGGTAGGAAGGGTCATGCATTCAATTTCTACAGGTTTTTCTATAGGCGCAAGCTTGGCCAAGGGGCCCGAAGGATTTGCTCTATGAAAGCTGCTGGCGCCCCCATTTCCTTCGGGGAGCACATCCAGATAGAAGACTTTTTTTTCATTTGTATCACTTAGCCCGTGATGAAAAGTTTTGATTCGCGGGCGCGCGGATTCTACTGTTTTTAGTAAGCTCTGGTAATTCGTGGGATCAGCTTCAATGCAGTAAACCGTCTCTATGTTTTCGAGGGCTTGCAGCTTAATGCTATCTTCCCCTTTGTGAGCGCCGCATTCGATGATTACAGATTTAGGGGTCAACAGATTGTTGGTTGCTATGTATTTATAAATATCCATAAGTGGTTAAAGGGTGTCCGCCAGGCCTATCACTTCAAAATTAGGACACGGCACTATAAATTTACCACCCCGAATGAGAAAATTTCGCTCTCTTTCTTTAAATTCGCTAATAAAGTGCCATGGAAGTACCAAGAGGTAGTCTGGGGCCATTTTCCTCATGTGGTCTTCCGAATAAATGGGAATGTTTGTTCCTACAGTTTTTAAACCGAATTTTCGAGGACTTCGTTCGGCGATTCCATCGAGGAGAGTATGGTCTATGTTGAAATACTGAAGGAGGGTGTTTCCTTTGGTTGATGCGCCATATCCCCAAATAGTTTTACCTTTGGATTTTTCTTCCTTGATAAAAGAAACTGTTTTTTCCCTTAATTGATTTATGCGCCCGAAGAAACTCCGCCATGTTTCTGGGTCGTCTAGATTGAGGCTTTTTTCGTGCTGTAGTAAGGACTTTACTCGGAGGGCGCATACATCTCGATGAGGTTGGGTTCCAAAAGTTTTTGTTGCGCCGCTTTCTTTCATTACATATAGTCTAAAAGACCCTCCATTGATATCGTTTAACTGGCAATCTACTATTTGAAAGCCGTGCTTGTTTAAAAGTTTCTGCATATTAAAGAGTGAATAGTAATAGATGTGCTCATGGCAAATATTATCAAAAGCAAGTTGTTGGAGCATTAAGGGTGTGTAACTTAATTGTAATACCCATAGGCCATCATCATCTAGCACCTTATTAATATCCTGTAAGAAGTTGTGGGGACTATCGAGATCATAAAACATAGCTATAGAAGTTATGACCTTAGCTTTTTGGGTTCCGTAATCAGTGGAGAAAAATGCTTCTGCTGAAAAATAATCCTGAACAATTGCGTTTGCGTGTTTTTTTGATTCTGCGGAAAAGGTTTTATCTGCAGGGTCGATGCCAATTCTAATGAAGGACTGGGGAACGAAACTTAGGAGAGTTCCGTCGTTGGAAGCAATGTCTAGCCACACGTCATTTTCTTTTACCTTCTTAACTTTTAATATGGACTCTACAATACCCTTAAGCTCTTCACGCATTGTGTCTGTCACTCCTGAACGATACCAATATTGGCCATACATTGCATCAAGGGGCGCGCATTTCTCTAGCCTGACTGCTCCCGTATTTTCTTCGAGCATAAGTTTCATTTCTACCTTCTCTCCTCTGGGGGGAGTATTTTCTTTTATAAAATCTGACACAAAAAGCTTGCCTAGACTGAATAGTTCTATCATTTAGGATAATAAATGATAGCTCGGAAATTTCTAAAATCTAATTATTTATTAGGGAGATATCGGCCTACGTAAGGGGAGAGTTCTTCTAATTCTTCCCTGATTATTTGGTTAAGATCGTGAAGGAGGTCGGGATGGGAATTCTTCTGATAAAAAATGGGGGACTTAGAATCGGATTTGGCAAGATTGGTCCCACTTGTTAGCTGCAGACACCGCGCGCGATGATGACTTTCGGCTGCTAAAAATTCTTCAAGGTTGTTTGCTAGTTTTACTTCATAAACTTCTGTAACCAGTTTTTTTACTGGAAGAAAGCTTTCGAGTAAATCTTCATAGTAAATTATGGTCTTGGGTCCAGTATGGGATTCATACAAGCTGAGAAATGAATTGTATTCGCGACATAAAAAAGTTGCAAAATATCTTATTACTTTATTTTTAAGGGCTGTAGGCTGCTGGCTAAACGGAGTTTTCTGAAGCTCTATAATTAAATCTTTTACCTCTTCTCGTGCCTCCTCCCCCAGAATTCGACAGTTCTCGAAAGCGGTGTGCTTGCCTCCATGCTTGGGATTCGGGGGAACGAGGCGAGCGCCTTCTCCATAAGGCCGCGCCAAAAGTAAGTTTAATGCCGCCGTGGGATTGTCCCACGGCCTGAGTACAAGTTCTAGGGGGTTGCGCAGGAGGACTGCAAGATTGTGGCTTCTGTCATATCCAAAAGATACTTCATGCGGCCTCAATAATATAGCTTCCTCTGTGCCGCCATGTCTCCTTACAGGAATAAGAACGGTATCCCATCCAGAAGTAGGTTTCTGTGTTAAAAATTCCAGGCAGTATCTGATTAAAGTAGAACCGCTCTTGGGGTAAGAAAGGAGGATGTTAGGAGTGAGATTCATGGTTGTATTTGTCGGCGCAGTGATTGATCCAACGACGATACCTCTACGTGGTCCCCAACTAATTCTTTTATTTTGGCAACATACCCCACACTTTTACTTGGATCAAAGATGTCGGGGTTTATATTGTGTTCTTCATAGCATTGGCGGTGCCAGTCATTGATCCCATATACATAAATTAAGCACACCTTCATGTCGGACTTTAATAAATCGCTCAAATTCTCTATCCTGCGCCGCATCTTGTCTTTGACCTTTAGGATCGTCGCTTTCTCTACGTCGTCAAAATAGTGGGGGAATAAAATATTATATTTTTTGCATATAACTGGATAAATTTCGCTGTTACTTGCTACAACTTTGGGGTCGGAGGCATTAGCCGCTTGATTCTCGTCAAAATAGAGTCTTTTTATGCGCGTACCAATTAATAATTCGTCCATAAGGCCATCATAATTATTTTTTAACAATTCATAGACCGCTTTAAGGGGTGTAACATTCCAGTCAAATGGATAGGCCTCTTGCCTCAAGGAATTTTGTCTAAGGAAATGCGTGGGGGTGCAGTTTGAGCCTATTGGTATATATACTCTATTATTTTTTGTTTTCACTCTAATGCAATCTAATCCCAGTTTCCTTTCGATAGGTCTTTCCAGAGCGAGATATTTTTTTCGAGCTCTTCTGCCTCTATCTCTCGCTTCACATACTTTTGATATAAAGACAGCCGAGCATTCATCCTTTTGGCCATCCAGAGCGCCTCAAGGCATAACTCTCGAGCAGCCCATTCATTTCCCTGCACATCTGCAACAGTACCATATACTTGCTTAACCACATTGCATAATGTCCTGCGGTCATCCAACTCCTCTTTCATCCACTCTAAAGCCTTATTTCTTTCTTCTTGCGTAAAAGGCGAGCGTTGTAAGAAGCCCCTTGTGTTGTCGGGGATAATTTTTTTAGTGTTCGTCATAATAATAATTACACGCGCACACGTGTAATGGCCGTAGAAATTTGGCTACAAATTTGGAACATAGTCCAGCATTTCTCTAGTTAATCTTCGCTGTAAGTTCCGTCTGTCTGTCCAGCCCCATAGATATTCAAATCAAGCCCAACTCTCTTAGAGGCTTCAAATATGAGGTCGAGATAGTACTGGGGGTCTCCACTGTCTTTTGTGTGATAGACGTCACTGAAGACTATGCCGTCTTTATTTTTAATGTGATGCTGGTTTTCTTTCCAATAATACTTTTGAAGACTATCATTCTTTAGATATCCTTCTCCCCTCCACGCGCATTCAACGAATTCTTTGAAGGACTTGGCGAACGTCCGACCTCGGTCAGTTTGAAACATTACACCTCTATAAATTCCCCCATAACCGTTAAGTGAGGCTTTAAGCTTTCCGAGATCTTTAGAGTAATCGTCTTGAGGCTTTCTGTTGAATGTGGGTAGGTGATATGCGGGCTGGGCTTCGTCTTGAAAAACTAGCGCCAGGACGTTTTCTTTCTTTGCCGCTTCTGTAAAAAATTGTAAGGTTCGCTCTCCGTTTCCATCTACAATGGTCACGCGACGCTGGTAAAGCTGTTCATCGTTTTTATAATAGGGTAAAAGAGCAGTCTTTAATATGGTATCCTTCATTTTTTCTAATTGCTTGCGGGTGTTTAGTATGCTTCCGCTCCCATCAACATGCATCATTATATGTAGCGCGCCATCTTTGGGCAAGTGGTCATAATCATGATTGCCTCCATGTCCGTGGTGTCCCGCGCAACCTTCCCCGTGCTCTGCGCATCCCTTGCCAGTTCCTAAACCTAATTTTTCCCTGATATATCCTTGCGTGAGGCCTGCAGCTCCACCAGCTCCAGCGCCGCCGACGAGCCCACCAATCCCTCCAGAAGAAGATCCTGTAGGTTGACCTGCTAGGGGTGCGGGTCCTGTCCCAACTCCCCCCAGAGTAGGAACGGCTTCTCCATTAAGGAGTCCTTCGCCTATTCCCGCGCTTAGGCCAGCACCGCCACCAGCCCCTGCCCCTACGGCAGCAGAGCCAATTCCTGCGCCAACTCCTCTACTAGGAAAGTTGTAGGCATAAAGTTCCCCTCCTTTACCAAGGCCATAGCCGTTGCCTTTTTCAGCTTTATCAAAATCTATATCACCCAACTCTGGTTCATCCCTAGCTAGGGTTAATCCAGCAAAATCTATATTATCTTCCGCCTCTATTCCAATTTCCTTTTCGCGTTCCGCTAGGCGCCGATCTAATAGGCCACGGTCTTCATTGCTCTCGCGAATCGCCCTGTCTAATGCGCCTACATCTACTCCATTGATGTCATTATCGCGGAGGAGGTCCCTTCTATTTAAAACATCCCTGTCTCCCCGCCCCACAATATGATCGTCCACAACACCACCAATATGATCTCTATTGTAAATTCTCTCATCTCTATCAATTATACCAACGCTTCTGTCGTTGTCAATATATATTTCGTCGTCCCTGTCGCGAAGGATTACATGGTTAGGGTTGCCTACAACCGCGACGTGGGGATCAATAACCCTGTCTCCTCGCACTACTATGTCGGGCGCGTTGTCTAGAACCACTCCCGTTAATCTGTCCCTCCCTACGCTATGATCCTGTAGTATTTCAACGGGGTGGCGATCTACGTAAACAATTTCGCGATCCACTTCTTTGTGGACTCCATTGAAGAGGTCTCCTTCTTTATTCCCGAAAACTTCCTCAAGGTCATCAACTGTAGCTATATTAATTTCCGTATCGGAGGGCCTATTGAGAGCTACTAGTAATATAAATAAAAATAGCATGACATATCCAGCTATTAAATTAATGATCGAGAATCGTTTTAGTTTTTTGTTATTCATAATATATCGTCCACTGGTGGTGGGTTTTGTTTTAAAAAAAATTTTCTTTATAGGTTATTTACACTTGCAGTCTTCGCAACTTGCGTTACACCCACATGCTTCGCAGCGACAGATCTTATCGCCATTACACTTGTGAGTAAGTTTTACGTGACTACAGGAGGTAGCTATTAAGGTTAGTGTTAATATTAGGAGTTTCATTTGCTTTTATTTTGTGTGTTTTGAGATTCTTTAAATTTTTTTAGAAGGATGAGTCGTTCCTGCGCCCCTCTTCTATAGTTTCCGTTGGAGTCTTTTTCATAAACGAGCCTTAAGGTTTCCACTGCGCCATTTTTTACTCCTGTAGGAAACCCATGCGGTATGCCATACGCCTTCCGTGTACGCCACTGAAGGCTAATTTGAGGGGTGATTTGGTTTAACTCCGAAATGAGATCAAGATTATTGTTTATTACTTCTTTCGTTGTTTTTTTAATATCTTCCTCGTGAAGGGGGAACCCCGAGGGAATTCCTAGAGCTTTCCTTTTTTTTTGTATTTTGTTATCAAGGTGCGTAATTATTTCCTGATAACGGAGTCGCAAGGCTTCCTCTTTAGGAGTTGGACGCAAGTCTTTATCCCCCTTTAGGACAGGACTAAGGTATAGAATAAGGGCTGCTAAAGGGACTCTCACTATTCCCTGCGAGCCTTTGTTTGTATCCTATTTCGTACTTCTTCCGCAAGTGCTTTTTGCGCCGTCTTTAACTCTTGATGTTTCTCTTTTTGTGACTCTTTAAAGGCCTCTAAAAGTGCCGACTTCTCTTCTTTGGATTTTCCTTTAAGCTCTTGAGATAAGGATTTTCGAGCCAGGTCGAGACTGTTTTTGAGAAGTTTTACTTCCGCGAGTTTTGCTTTGACTTGGGGGGAAGGTTCGGGGCGTTTCGGACGCTCGGGCTTGTTATCTTTATGCCATTCTTGAATTTGCTTTCCAATATGTGTGGCATCCTCTATGCGTTCGGCATTCTCCTTGCGGAATGCTTCTACGACTTTTCTGACCTCCTCCTTGGTCGCCCCTTTTTCAAGTGCATCAATCTTTCTCTTGAGTGCTGCGCGCAGGGAGTCTTGAATCTTTTTATGTAGTTCAATCTTTTCTTTAATTTCCTTTGGTGGTCGTGGGACAGGCTGTATGGGGGGAATTGGTTTGGGTTTTTGTCCCTCAACGGGTTTTGTAGGCTTCTCCCTTTCCTTCTCTGCATCTTTTTTAAGGTTATTTTTAATCCAATGTGCTAAGGTAGAGCTTCCCTTGCCAAACCCTCCAGGGAGCGCCACCATATCTCGAGTCTGGATGCGTGGAGGTGGACCCCAATGTCGTGGAAAAGGCTTTCGTTCGGGACGGTCTACCTTGTCTTTACTTTCCTTGTCTAGGAAAGATCGGGGTTCACTAAATAAAAAGGGACAGAGCCCTAAACAGAGAATTAAAATAAGCTTCTTCATAGTGCTATAATATTACACTATATAGCACCTAATGTCAAGGATTTTTTTCTTTAGCCTCTCTTACTTGCCTGATTCGTTCTCTCATATATTCTTGAAAGAAAAAGTGGTAGGCCTCCTCATCTTCGTTTTCTACTGCCACTTTAATTTCGTGTTTAAAAACTTCCGCCCAGTCTCTGTTCTCCTCCTTAAGGGCCGTATCTATTGGCTGAGGGTCGTGTTTAACCATGACAGGGCTGCAAGCACTACAAAGTGCAAGCATAACGAGCGCGACAGCCTTCATTCTACTCCTTGTTTTGGACGAGGTCGTAGAGTTTGCGTATATCTACACGCCTATCTTCCAACCGTTTATTTGCCGAGAGCCACCTTTCCTTGTCTCTTACTTCGTTTTTTGCAAGAGTCACTTGTATTGAGTTTACAAGTGTCTCAAGTTCTTCGAGCCGTTTATTTTCGCGCTTAAGGAAGTATCCTATTACAGAGATAGCTGTCCCTATGCCAACCAGTATGAATTCATTGTACTCCATACCGTACTATACACAAAAGCGCCCTCCAAAAAGGGCGCCTCTGAGGGTTTTGGGGTTAAAATTAAAGAATTTTTACCTTCTTAGGGCTCGCTGCTTCCTTTTTTGGAACGCTAATTAAGAGTATTCCATTGCTGAAGTCTGCTTTAATTTTTTTTGAGTTAAAATTTGAGCCCAACTTAAAGGAGCGCTTAAAAGAGGAGCGTTTTAATTCCTTGCGGATATATCTGGTGTTGGTATCCTCTGTGTGACTATGCTTTAAGCCTGAGACCGTTAACACATTCTCTTCGAGGTCTACTGAAACTTCCTCCTTGGTGAGTCCAGGAATTTCTGCCTCGATAGTAATCTTATCGTCGTGATCAATAACATCTACCTTGGGGTAGCTATTCTTTTCAAAAAAGCCTACGCCAAAATCTTCAGCGAGACTGGGGAACGCTTTGCCGATTACATTGTCAAATAAAGCGTCAAATGGAGTCAGGAATTCGTCCCGACTAAACGTGGATGGAACTATTGCGGATGTTCCGAGTCCTCTACTATACTGTGTCATATTTATCCTTGGGTTAGTGATTATGAGCCCTTGCGGCGCTCGCGAAACCTCTTTTGAGTATTTCTACCTATATAGTAGCACAAAGTATGCCAAAAGTCAAGAATTTTTAAATAAGTTCCTTTATAGGGGTCGTGTAATCTAAAAGATAGCGAGGGCGACCTGAAGGGTCAATAAGTTGGGTGTCTGCTGGATCAATTCCGCAGTGTTTATAGATGGTGGCCATTATTTCCTGCACATGTACAGGACGCTCTATTGGCTCTCCCGCTAAATGATCGGTAACTCCTATAACCTGTCCCATTTTCAGTCCCCCGCCTATCATAAGAGCGCTTTGCACTTGAGGCCAGTGATCTCTTCCTGCCTTATCATTAACTATGGGGGTGCGCCCAAACTCTCCCCATGCCACCACTAAAACATCTTTATCTAAACCGCGTTGATAGAGGTCGCTAATCAAGGCCGACAGGGCTAAGTCAAAGGGGGGTAAAATAGCACGCATTTTAGGGTAATTATTATCGTGGGAATCGAAACCTAGATATCCTCCCCAATTTAACGATACATATCTGGTTCCTGCTTCTACTAGCCTTCGGGCCAAAAGTAACCTCTCGGTTTGTCCTCTCCAACGCTCTGGAATTTTATCTACGTAGGGGTTTCTCGTTTTCTGGGGTTCTCTACTGAGGTCCATGGCCTCGGATATTTTTCCCGAAAGAACCATGTTTACCGACTCTTGGGCATACTGATCAAATAGCTCCATGTTCTGCGAATTATCCCAGTGGCGTTTTATTTTATCTAAACTCCCTAAGAGTCCCACCCGATCATGCAA
>CEVA01153628.1_pt1 | contig 35130 bp, 40 predicted proteins | sample 361521 | NCBI WGS metagenome assembly CEVA01 (sample SAMEA2622823, study PRJEB7988) | marine metagenome | isolation source: saline water (ENVO:00002010), including | reverse complement strand
CGGCAGAGGAGGCCCCAGCGGCAGAGGAGGCCCCAGCGGCAGAGGCACAAAAGGAGAATGAGTAAAATGGAAAAATACGTAGATTTATTGAAAAATATTATTCAGCATTTAATTGATAGTGAAGATATCGAAATCCTTTCTGATTTTGATGAAGAGGATAATTCAGGTCAGTTGATTATCAAGGTTCCAGATTCTGAAAAAGGACGCATTATTGGTAAGTCAGGAAGAACAATACAGTCTTTAAGATCGATTTTTGGAGCAATTGGTGCAAAAAATTCACATCGAGTTTTTGTTGATTTGGAAAAAGAAGAAGAGGAAGAGTAGATTTATAAAATGAGCTTTGCAATAGATGTCATTAGCATTTTCCCATCAGTGATAAGAGATTATTGCGATAATGCTTTATTGAAAAAGGCTCAACAAGAAGGTTATTTAACATTACGATGTCATGACTTGCGTCAATGGAGCATAGACAATGCACACAAATCTGTTGATGACACCCCATTTGGTGGAGGTGCAGGCATGGTCATGAGGCCAGAGCCATTTTTTGCTGCAGTTGAAGAAGTGAAACGTGAGCATTGGAAAAATAAAGATCCAGATATTATTTTGCTTTCCCCGCAAGGGAAAAAGTTAAACCAAGAAGATGTTCAAGAGTTATCATCTAAAGATGGTTTCATCTTGCTATGTGGTCGCTATGAGGGTGTTGACGAAAGGGTTGTTCAAGGTTTAGTAACTCATGAGATTTCTTTAGGTGATTTTGTTGTTATGGGTGGAGAAGTTGCCGCTTTAAGCATTATTGAAAGCACAGCAAGATTGCAGAAAGGCTTTATTTCAGAAGAATCCCTAACAGAGGAGTCCTTTTCAAACAGTTTGTTAGAGTATCCACAATACACAAGACCAAGAAAATTCCAAGGCATGAAGGTTCCTGAAATTTTATTATCCGGGGATCATGCAAAAATCGCATCTTGGAGAAAAAAACAAGCACTGCAAAGAACAATAGAGAAAAGACCTGATTTAATCAGGAATAACTAGGAGAAAACATTATGGCTATAAAAATTAATTCAAAAGTAAAAGCATACTTAGACAAAAACAAGAAAGACATTATTGATTTTAGAGCAGGAGACACTATTAAAGTTATATACAAAGAAGATGATGGCGACAAGGGACAACCCCTTCAAACATTTGAAGGTGTTTGTATTGCGAAAAAGGGAGGCTCTCAGCCTGGAGCTACCTTTACCTTGAGGAAAGATAGTAGTAATGTTGGTGTTGAAAAAACCTTCCCATTGTTTAGTTCCAGGTTAGAGAAAATTTCAGTTGTCAGAAAGGGAAAGGTAAGAAGGTCAAAATTATTTTACTTAAGAGGTTTATCAAAGAGAGCTGCGAGAATTAAAGAAAGACGATAATTTTAAATTTTGCAACACTCTACCGATATTAAAGCTTCTGGAAATTTTGAAAAAATTAATCCAGAAATTTTACAACAATTTAAATCTGGCGTGCTTTGTGTTAATTTTGGTAATCTAAAAACTAAAAAAAATCAAGGCAAAGAAGTGAGTTGGGACCAAGGCGACGATCTTTTTGTTTCAACTTTGCGTCATGGCAAAATAAAGATCAAACACAAATCAGTAGAAAGTTTCAAGCATATCCAAGTTCAGCCAACTGTAAAATCCCAATTGTTGGATTGGTTGGAAAGTATTGGTTTCGCTTTGTTTTGGTTTGCTGTAATTTCTACTTGGATACTGGCATCTTTTGTGGTTCCAACAGCTTCTATGACCCCTAATCTAGAGGTAGGCGATAAGCTTTTCGGCTTAAAGACGTATTATTTTTCAGATCCACCAATAGGGAGTATGGTTATATTTGAACCTCCTATCAGTATCAAGCAAATGAATGGTGAATTATGGGTCAAGAGAATTATTGCTGGACCAGGAGATATAGTCGTAATTGATCAAGGGTATGTTTATGTTAATGGTGTTTTGATAAATGAGATTTATGCTTCAGGGCAAAAAACTTCTGCATATACCGGTAGATACAACGAGGGTTTTTCGGATGGTCCCGATATGAAAGAAGTGCGTAGAGAATGGATCATTCCAAAAAAAGGCAATCCAGATTCAGGATGGTTTGTTCTTGGCGACAATCGAGAAAATTCATTTGATTCCAGAGCATTCGGATTGGTGCCAGATCAAAATATACGAGGAAAACCTTGGGTTATATGGTCCCCTTTAAGCAAGTTTGGATCTATTTCTAATTTAAATTCAAAATGATCAACCCCTGGAAGAAGTTAGCAAAAGCAAGTCTTTTTTTAGAGGTTTTAGATGCTCGTGCTCCTCAAGCAACAACCTCTCTCACCTTCCATAAGGAATTTAAAGGTAGATCAAAAATTATATTTTTAATGAAAACAGCATTAGCAGATAAGAATGTTACAAGATTGTGGATTAGGCATTATCGTTCTTTGGGAAACATGGTGATAAGTATCGATAAAAGCGATTCAAGATCTATTGTTGAAGCGCGAGCCGCTTTGGCAGACTGGGCAAAACACAGAAGTAGAACACGTCAAATACGTGCTAGTGTTGTAGGTATACCAAATACTGGAAAATCTAGTTTAATCAACGCTTTAGTTGGCCGAAAAAAACAACTTACTGGCGATAGAGCAGGCATAACACGAGGTGAAGAATGGGTAAAGCTTGTTGATGGAATTATGCTCTTGGATCAACCTGGAGTAATTGGTGATGATGATGTTGATCTAGATGCATATTGGAAGAGGGTATGTTGCGGAGCTATCCCTGAGGGTGATTATGATCCTGAATTTATTGCAATACAGCTTATTTCGACTTTGAATAACTTTATACCGGGTTGGGACGAGCATTTAAATTTAGCTGGTGACGATGAATCAGAAGAGGATTTTTTGTCACAGCTTGCTGTGCGACAGGGTTTTATTCTTCCAGGTGGAAAGTTGGATAAAAATGCTGCAGCTTTAAGGTTGATTAAGATTTATAGAAAAGGAAAATTTGGAAAAATATCATTAGAAAAGCCAGAATGATTGGCATAGATGAAGCTGGAAGAGGAGCTCTTGCTGGGCCTGTGGTTGCAGCTTGTGTTTGTTTGCACCAAAAAATTAACAATCTAAATGATAGTAAAAAGTTACCTTTAGAAAAAAGGTTAGATATTTTTGAAAAAATAAAAAAACAAGCAGATTTTATTGGCATTGGGGTTGTTGGGCCACGAATTATAGACGAAAGCAATATTTTAAAAGCAACACTTAAGGCAATGAAAATATCTTATCAAGGTTGCCCACAATCAGATACCTCAATAATTATTGATGGTAACACCTTACCAGATATTGATAATGCAAAGTGTATAGTGAAAGCGGATACAAAAATTCCTGCGGTTATGGCAGCTAGCATTGTAGCAAAAGTTTATCGCGATTCAATCATGGTTGCTCTTTCAAGCAAATATAGAAATTTTAATTTTAATGAGAATATGGGTTATGGCACTTCTACACACTTGCAAAGCATATCAAATTTTGAAATATCAGATTATCATCGTGTTAGCTTCAAGCCAGTGGCGATAAAAAAATTATTAAATAATGAATAAACCTATAGATAGATACGAGTTTTTTAATGGTGCAGAATGGTCATTTTACGCAAATGGAAAATCGCTTCCACTTCATTTTCCAAACCCTTCCCCGCAATCTGATCAAATACTAGTAACAATTCGAACTTCAGTAGGGACCCTGAGGCATGACGATCAATTTGGAAAAGAGTTAAAAATGCCCTTGCCATACAATGGGGTCGATTTCGATATAAGTTCCATTCATCCAGGCAGGACCACTATTGTTATTGCTGCTGGTGATAATGTTATGGCATCCGCTTCTGTGTTTTTTAAGCCAACTGAAGTAACCAATATGAAATCGGGCTTATTTAGACTTGGTAGAATTCTTTTATTATTGTTTTTGGTCAAATCCTTTCTTCTTAGTGCAGGAGCCGTTCCAGTTGAGCAGGAGAACTTTTCCGAATCATCAATGGCTCCAACTGTAAATTTAGGAGACAGGTTTTTTTATTCAAAAATGTCTTACATTTTTAAACCGCCTGCAAAAGGGGATGTTATTGCTTTTTTCAAAGATATTGATTATGAAAAATTAGCGAAGATTGAAGGTGCTGGGAAAGGCAAAACCACCAAGGTTTTATTTGTCAAAAGGGTTATAGCCACCTCAGGTGATGAAGTGCAGGTTTTAGGCAATCAGGTTTATCTAAATGGAAATTTACTTGAAGAGGGATACGCTACATTTGGTGAATCTTCAATGAATGTTGGCCCCCTTGTTGTTCCGGATGGTTACCTTTTTGTTATGGGTGACAATAGGCCATACTCAGAAGATTCGAGACATTGGATATCTCAATCTTCAGGAAATTTCATACTTGAGGGATTTAGTGCAGATGCTGATTTTTCCGAATCTGGAGGCTTTATTCCGATTGATGATGTTGCAGGAAAACCTTTTCTTGTTTTTTGGCCATTAAGTGAATTTAGACCAATTAGTTGATTTAATCTGCTAAAGAACCCATTGGATCCCAAGGGTTTAATTCAATAGGTTTTTGTTTTTCTATATTTAAGACATCCTGAGAAACATATTTTTTATCCACAACAACTTCGTAATTAAATTCATCAAACCATTTGTCAGTCATAATGAAATAACCCTTGCTGCCAACCTTGTCACCCCAAGAGTTTTCAACTCTCCATTTTTCAATTTTGCCATTTTGGATATCAACACCTGTGAAAACCATTGCATGGGTCATTGCGCTATCGCCATAATCTAACCTAGCACCTTTGTCTAATTTGGTGTCTGTGCCTATAACCAGGTTGTAATCATATAAATCCATATCCATCACACCAATATCTCTATGAAACCGTTTTCCAACATCACAGCCAAACCAGACTGCTTCTCCAGCCTTGATGGATTCTGCTGCGGCTTGCTTTATTACATTGATGTCAACATTTAAGTATCTGGTCGGAAAACCTTCAACAATATTTCCGAGATACTTAACAGTCAATACGTTATTTAGCGGTTTGTCTTGAGTGGGAGCATGTACAAGACACACTTTATCATTAATGTCAAAGGGGACATGTTTTTTCATGAATTCTTTTGGTGTTACACCTTGGAAATCAAAAAACTTTTTATCTTTGTCTCTAAATTGCCAATCAAATTTTTTAGGTGGTTCCCCTAAGAATATACATAATATTCGATAAATTTCCTTCATTTGATTATTTTTTAATTTTCGTAATTCTGAAATTTGACAACCAGACTCGTTAAGGTCTCTTAATTGTTTTGCATATTCTCTCAGTTTGTGCAAAACCATTCTGTTCATAAGCGCTGAATTGCTAGAAGCATACGATTCTGGCATAGCGTCTTTGGGAATCACTCCATATTTGTTGACCAGATTCACAAACATGTCCCATTGTCCACCATCTGAAATTGCTGTTTGGAAAAGCCACATAACAGTTCTATCGTCTACAGGTTTTTCCTTGGTGTCTATTATGCTCTCTAAGAAATAATTAGATTTTTCAAATTTATCCCAAAAAAACATGTAACTTTGAGAGAATTCAAACTCTTCTAAGTTATGTTTTGCCATTAGCGGTAATCGCATTACATTCAGGGCAGCAAAAATCCAACATCTCCCACTGGATTTTTGACTTGTTGCTTTACCTTCCAGAGGTACAAGATGAGAAAATGTATGTTGGGCATTTACAAAAGCACTTCTTGACATTGCGACATCGGTAATAGAGTTTTTTGTAACTGCATTCATCGCCAACATGTTTTTTGGATCTTGGCAAAACTCTTGGTTAAATTGATCAATAGCATTCATGGCCATTTCACCATGCTGCATTTCTGGTTTGTTTAAATTATTCATAAGTGGTAATGATAACAGTATTAAGTAAAGATTAGCTGAAAATTTTGCCTGTTTGTATGTCCCAAAGATGTTTGTAATATGAATTTTTTAAAATCAGCTCATCATGCTTGCCACTTTCTATCATCACACCATCTTTAATAACAAAAATAATATCAGCTTGGCGAACTGTTGACAGCCTGTGAGCAATAATGATTGTTGTTTTCTTTTTTGCAATCTTAGATAGTGATTTTTGAATCGCCATTTCGGTTTCATTGTCAACTGATGATGTTGCTTCGTCAAAAATTACGATAGGGGCATTTTTAATAATTGCTCTAGCGATAGATAATCGTTGACGCTGGCCAACGGATAGTTTTTCGCCGCCTTCACCAACTAAAGTTTGGTATTTGTTAGGTAGTTGTTGAATGAAGGAATCTGATTCTGACAAAATTGCTGCTTCTTTAACCCCAAGAGAGTCTGAACTTGTTGATCCATATTCAATATTTTGCATTATTGTTCCGGGAAAGAGGATTGTTTTTTGGCTTACTAAAGATATTGCACTCCGAAAACTTTGCAAGGAATAATTGTTTATGCTTGTTCCATCCAATAAAATTTCACCTTTTTTTGGTTCGTAAAACCGAAGAAGCAATCGTATCAAGCTGGTTTTTCCAGACCCAGTTGCTCCAACAATACCAATTGTTGATTTTGCTGCCAGAGATATATTTAAATTTTCAAAGAGATTCTCTCTTTCAGGATAAGAGAAAGAAATGTTTCTAAATTCTATTTCCCCTTTTACATTTTGGATGTCAAGCTCTTCATTGCCTTTGGTTGCTGTCATTTGCGTATCCAGAAGGTCAAGAATCCTATTAGTGGATGCCATTGCTCTATGATACAGGTCAAAAGTTTTACCCAAGTTTGTTAATGGCCACAAAAGTCTTTGGGTCATAAAAACCATTACACTGTATGCAGCCACTTCCAAGGTGCCATCTAATGCAAGCTTTCCACCATAAATTAATGTTGCTGTAAAACCAATCACTATCACCATTCTTATCATTGGTGTAAATGCTGCACTGAGGCTTATCGCATGCTTGTTTGCCTCAACATAACCCATAGAAGACCTTGTAATTCTTTCACTCTCATACCCTTCCTTCGTGAAACTTTTTATTGTTGTGATGCCAAGTAAGTTATTTGCAAGCATTGCATTTAGCTCCCCAACTTTTTTTCGAACTAACGCATAGCGTGGGGCAATTTTGTTTTGAAATTTGAATGAACCAAGAATTATGAAAGGAATTGGTAATATTGCCCATACTGCAACTTGGTTTTGAATCGAGAAAAAGGCAGAGGAGATTACTAAAACTGTAGTTGTTACCTGTAATAAATCATTTGCTCCTTCATCCAAAAAACGTTCTAACTGATTGATATCATCATTCATTATGGACATTAGTTCGCCTTGAGATTGTTCCTTGAACCAACCCATAGGTAAATTCTGGACGTGAGTGTAGCATTCAGTTCTTAATTCATGTTGAACCTCTTGCGCTAAATTTCTCCAGAACAAACTATACAAATATTGGAAAATTGATTCAAGCGCCCATACGACTACTGTCAAGACTGCAAGGGCAGTTATTTGGTCTAATGGGTCTGAATATCCAAATTCAGCCAGTATTGAATCCTCTTTACGAACCACTATATCAACTGCTGCTCCAATAAGCACCGGTGGTGCTAAATCCAATATTTTGTTTACTACAGAAAAAATACCCGCCCATAATACTTTTTTCTTTTTACCTTTCAGGTATGCTAGCAACCTTTTTAGTGGATTTTTATTCATTTTTTAATTTATTTTCAAGCCAGTATATTGCAAGAATAACACTTGCAACAAAAATTTCATTTTTTTCAATCATTTTTAGAGCTTTTTTTCTTGAAATTTTTACAACTTTAGTATTTTCGCCAATTGAATCTAGCCCAAACACACCTTCTGCCTTATCACTATTTGTTTCTGCATAAAATAACCACATTCTTTCAGTCGTTGCACCTGGGCTAACTAGATGATCTGAAATTAGAACCAGTTCACCTTCTAGATCAATACCTGTTTCCTCTTTAACCTCTCTAATTGCACAGTTTTTAGGTGATTCATTCTCCTCCAGTGTTCCTGCAACAATCTCCAAGGTCCAAGGACCTTTTGGATGCCTGGTTGCTCCTGCCCTGAACTGCTCAACCATTATAAGGGTATCTTTTTTGGGGTCATAAACAAGAACGGCAACAGCATCCCCCCTCTCAAATATCTCCCTTCTTATTTTGTTGCTCCAGGTGTTGTCGAATTTTTTGTACCTCATTACAGCTTCAAGATATTTAAAATATCCAGAATAGAGCTCCTCCTTCTTTACTAAAGTCCATTCTTTTTCATGATATTGTTTCATCAATGGAAAGTCTATGATATCAACATGAAAGCCAGTCACGGAATTCAGCTTTTCTTGATCTTTGCAGCGGTTGTTTTTGGTAGATTGGGTTTATGGCAAGCCAATAGGCACCAAGAAAAGATTGAATTAAATTCTTTTATAGAGAGTCAGATGTCCAAACCAGCAGTAGATTCTTCTAGCATCAAAAACCTTTCATTTCGAATGATTGACGTTGAGGGTGTTTATGTGAATCATTATGTTTTAATACCAGGAAGATATTTCCAAAACATCGAGGGTTTTAGTTTGGTATCTTTATTTAAGCCAAGATTTTCTGATTCTTATTACATGATTGATCGAGGATGGATCGCAAGAGACTTTGATTTTGATATTTACGATTTTTTGAAGAAGGAAACTTTTGGAAAGGGTATTTTTTTAAGTTTTGAAAACTTTGAAAAAAATAAAAAATCTCAAGGTTTGATGAAAAATGATTCTATGGTGTTTAAAACCTTTCATCCAGAATCTTTGAAATTGCATTTTGAAGATAGATTCCCCATGATTGATATCGAAAATTTTGTTATTTTGGCTGGTGAAGAAAATAAAAAAGGCACAATTATCACCGATAGCCTCGATGATATTGTTCCTTGGTGGATACTGCCTTATCGGGATTTACCCCATTTGGGATATTCAATAACATGGTTCGGCTTGATGGTGGTTTCTATTGGTTTTTTGGTGCGTTTTTTTTCAAGTAGATATCAAAATAAAAAGTGATATCAGGAAAATAACAACTGTAAGGCTTGCTGAAAAATCATTTTGTTCATTATGGGCGTAATCTTTATTTTTGAATTCAAGATTGAAGACACCTCTAAAGCTTTTCGAAATTTCTTTTTTTACATCTTGAGCTAAATCTTTTAAAGTTTTTACTATAGAGGCCAAAATGCTGCATAAATAGTTAAATATTTTGATATATATTGCATCAGTTTTTTTATCTTTTGGTTTTAGGTATTTTTTGAATATTGCAAAAATTAGGATTGCAATGCCAATGATTTCTAGAGAGTGAATTACATGGTATTTATCCCATGGTTGATAAATGGATTCATTAATCGCTGCTTGGTTTGGCAGCATTTTGTAAAGTAGATTAGGCATAACTCCAAATAGAGCACAAGACACCATCGCTATTACCATTGCAATTTGCATATTCAAAGGGACCTTTTTTGGTTTTAAATTGCTTTTACCAGCAAAAGAATAATAACCCATTTTCAAACCTATGGAAAGAAAGGTTCCAATTGAGGCTAGGTTTAAAACTTGGACTACAAAATTTAAATGCAGCAGATGCGCTGCCTCGACAATCATTGACTTACTTATGAATCCATTAAAGATTGGCGCTCCTGCAATTGATAGCGCCCCAACAACAAAAGACCAAAAGACCAAAGGGTACCGTCGCGCCAGCCCACCCATTTCTGATATTTTTTCTTTTCCAGTAACATAAATCAATGCACCTGCTGTCATGAAAAGCAAACCTTTATACAAAATATGACTAAATGCATGCGCTGATGATCCATCGAGTGAAAAGGATGTGCCTATTCCAATTCCAACTATCATGTAGCCAACCTGACTAATAATGTGATAAGAAAGTAATTTTCTTATATTGTTAGAGAGCATTGCGAGGGTGACCCCGTAAAGCCCCATAAAGCAACCTATGTAAATTAAGGGATCGAATGACGGAAAAAATTTAATCAAAGCATAAACGGCAGCCTTAGTGGTGAATGCGGATAAAAACACATTTGCTGTTGGTGATGCATTTGGATAGGAGTCAGGTACCCATGAGTGAAAAGGAGGCGCTGCAGCATTTATCAAAAAGCCTATAAAAATCATCAGAGCATAAGGTTCATCAACATTTGTAAAAATAACATTGTCAAATTTGGAAGTTGGCAGATTCGCCACTCCAAACATGACCATTGAGCCAGAAAGCAAATGCACATAAAAGTATCTAATTGCCGAGTTTGTTGATTTGATTGTTTTATTTGAAAGTATCAAAACAACAGATCCAACAAGCATCATCTCCCAACAAAAAACAAAATTAAGCCAATTTGAACTTGTAACAACTCCTATCGCACTTCCCGCATAAAAAGTAGAAGCACAATCTTGAAGTTTGTTTTTTAGGTGGAAGGCATTAATGCTGGCAAGTAGGCTGATCAGCATGAAGATAAAAGCAAATAAAAATTTCAAACCTCCAAGTTCGGATTGGAACAAAATAAACATTGAAAAAATAGGGGCAAGAATTTGAATCATTTTTCCTGTTGAATTTTTCACATAGTGGTTGTTTGGCATTATTGCTAGTAGAGCAAATGCTATTGCGAAAGGGTAAAAGCAGTTTTCAAAATTTGCCATTTTAATTCATGAGTGTTAGGGCGCATGCTAATAATGTGATGATCATTACTGGCACAGCCATACCACCAGGCTCCTTGATTTTTTGAATCTTTGTTGTTTCAAACCAACCTTTTATGATGATAGGCAGCAAATAGGCAGCACTAATTATTCCGGAAAGAATGAAGATTGAGCTGTAAATCAAGCTTAAACCATCAGGAAGGTAGCCCAATAGTTGAAATTTGGATACAAAACCAACAACGGGTGGTAACCCAATTAAACCTAGGGACATTATCGTAAATGTTGAAAATGTTTTTGGCAATACGAATCCAATGCCGGCCATTTCACTAATTTTCTTTTTACCCGTTTCGGTTTGTATGATGCCTGCAGACATAAACAAAACAATTTTCATAAGTGCGTGTGCTAAAAAGTGCAAAGCAGCAGCAAGAAGGCTAAAGCAGCCCGCATATACGATATAAGACAAATGAGCTATTGTTGAATACGCTAATCTTTTTTTAAGATTATCTTCACCGCACGCGCGTATAGATGCATAAAGTATCGTGAAACCTGATAACAGCAGGACGTATCGATAGATGCCAGATTGGATAAATAATTCCAACCCAATAACATTATGGATAATAATTAAAATTGTAAATACACCAGCTTTCACAACTGCAACTGCATGCAGTAAAGCTGATACGGGTGTAGGTGCAACCATTGCTTTTGGAAGCCATCCATGCAAAGGGAACACAGCCGCCTTAACTGATGATCCAATAAGCAATACTGCCATTGTTATTTTTTGTAGATTGTTTGGCATCGTCTGCAACATTCCATTTGCATATTGGAAATTCACATTGCCTGAATATTTCCATACCATTATTATTCCCAACATCATCAGGGAAGCACCACTTAGCGTGTAATAAAGATACAGCCTTGCTGATTTTTTTGCCTCTTGACTTTCTTTATGGGCAACTAGGGGCCAGGTTGCTATTGTTAATAATTCATAAAAAATAAATAAACTTAACAAATTTGCAGAAACAGAAATTCCAATTGCACTACTAACCGCCAGTGTAAATAAAGCTAAAAATCTTGTTGATTTTTTTAGGGAATTTTTTTTAACATACGAGAGTGTGTAAAAGGCAGCAAACAACCATAGGCCTGAAGCCACGTATAAGAAAAGAGTTGCAATTGTATTTGGATTATTCAAAACAGCCAAACTAAGCCCATTCCCAAAATCAGCTATTTCAATCTCGCTTACAAGTGAGCCACGTTGCATTTTGATGTTTTGAAGCAAAGCGAAAACAGGAGCAGCTATAAATATCGCGTTACGGAGCGGGTGTTTGTTTTTGTTGAGGGCAATACATAAGCTCGCTATAAAGCCTGTAAAAACCATTAAAACCATTTCACTCACCTCAAACCTTCCAGAATATTAAGCAGCTTGGGTAAAAAGATTCCAAAAACAATCGTTAAAGAACAGTTAAAAATGATTGGAAAATAAATCGTTATGGGTATTCGAGGCTCTGGTTTCTTTATATGTTTGGCAAACACAATGCTTTCTAAGATTTTTAGAAAATAACCAGCTGTTAAAAGGCTTGATGACAAGATGACAAAAACAATGAAAAAATTGTCTTTTCCTAAACTGCTGACTACTAAATAGTATTTTGCAAAAAATCCTGCAAAAGGGGGAATTCCAGCAAGTGAAAATCCACAAAGGATAAAAACCCAAGACAAAATTGGTGATTTCTGAAATGCTAATTTCAGCTCATCAATTGTTTTGATATTGGCAAAGCGTTCAAGTGCACCAACTGAACAAAAAAGACTAAATTTAACAATACTGTGAGCAATTATCTGGATAAGGGTTCCCTGAATATCCAATATGCCTATTCCAATTGCCACTAGACCAAGTTGAGCAATGCTCGAATAGGCTAATATTTTTTTCAGCTTGATTTGCTTTACAGCCATTAGACTTCCGTAAAGGACAGCACCTGCACCCATCAAAGGCAAGAGAAATTCAAAAGCAAACCAATTTGTTTGATTTTGTTTTAACTGTAATGCAATTTTAAATAAAACAATTGCAGGTGCTTTTGTAACTATTGCAGGAATGACACCCAAGGTTTTTATCGGAATGTTCCCATATGCATTCGGTAGCCAGAAGTGGAATGGGGTTAAAGCCATTTTGATTAGCAATGAGGCGATTATCAATGTAAAACCAGAAGATATTGATTGCCCAGACTGGACAAGGGTAGATATTTGATCCAGGTTGAGCGTACCAGAGGAACCATAAATTAATCCTGTTCCTAATAGAAAAATAACTCCAGCTACACCAGCAGCTAAAAGGTAATTAAAAGTAGCAAAAGCTCCTTTTTTTGTTTTGTAACCCATGATTGCAAATGCACAAATTGAAGATAGCTCTAACCATACGTAAATATTAAATAAATCTCCACTTAAGCAAATTGCCTGCAAGGCGCCAAGAAGAAACAAGGTTAATGCAAAAAATAAATTATCGCCTTTTTTCTTTGAAGATATGGAGCCAGCATAGATCAATCCAAAAAACCCAATCATTGATACGAGACAAACGAATGTTAACCCTACAGGTTCAGCAAAAAACTCTATTCCATAAGGAGGCATCCAGCCACCTAGGCCATAAGAACCTTTAGCCAATAGAGTATTGACAAAGTCCCCATGAAAACAAAGCACCAAATTTACAAAAGTGAATGTTATAGCAATTTTTTTCACATTTATTTTTGTACCTGCCAGGATGCAGCACGCTGCACCAATGAAAAAAGATAAAGGGATTGCAAAAATCATATTTTCGGATTTTCCTTTTTGATTATTACACTTTCTCTTGAGGTTCGGTAACCTCTATTGATTTTTATAAGCAACGATAAAGCGACAGCTGTAAATGCAACTCCTACAACTATTGCTGTCAGCATTAAAACATGTGGTAAAGGGGCTATATATCCCATTTCGCTCTTTGGATTTATAGGTATCTTTCCATTGTTCAAGTAGGCCAAATTGATAAAAAATAAAATTGCTGAACTTTGCATAATATTTATGCCGATAATTTTTTTAAAAAGGTTGTCCTGGGATAAGACACCCCATAAACCTAGAAGCAACAATGCACAGTTTGCAATATATGGAAATTTATTTACAAATTCCATTTATTCTTCTTTTTCTCCAAGTGTATCAAACATTAAAATCATTGTTCCAGCTACACATAGGGTCACACCCACTTCAATAATCATTATTCCCCAGTAGTGGTTCATGGAGGAATTCAAGTTGAGAAATAGTTTTGAATAATTGAGATAATCACCTGTTTGAAACATAGCAAATAATCCTGTCAATAGGTAAATCAAAACCCCTATAACCGCAATTTGCAGAGCTTGCTTGTCAGTCATCAGTGTCAATGTATCTTTTTCAGGAAGGGTCATTCTGCTGAGTATTACCCCAGATGCAAGGAGTGCTCCTGATTGAAAGCCCCCACCGGGTGATTCGTGACCAAAGAACAATATGTAAAATGCAAATGTAAAAATACATGGTATTAAAATTCTTGAAACTGCATCAACCACCAAGCTTTTTGTTGGGCCTCTCATGTAATTTTTTTAGCTCCAAGTATCATCAAAACAGCTAGACCTGCTGCAAAAACCACCATGGTTTCACCTAATGTATCCACCCCTCTCCAATCTGCAAGTACGGCTGTGATTATGTTTTTAGTGTGTGTCTTTTCATATGTTTCATCTAGATAAACAGTGTTTATTTTTTGATGAATTGGTCCAGATTCTCCAAAATGCGGGATATCTTTTTGGGCGAATAAAAGAACTAAGCCAAACAGGACAAGGGTAAATAGATTTTTAATTTTCATTGTTTGCTTGTCCTTAGATGCCATATTGCAGCTACAACAATTACACTATTGACACCTGCACCTATTACCGCTTCGGTTAATCCAACATCCACAGCGCCCAAAGAGGAATATAGTATTGCCATGCAAAAAGAGAAACCACCCAGTGATATTGCCGAAACCACAAGATCTTTATTTTTTAATGCTACTATTGCAAGTGCAAATAACACCAAATATAGAAAAACATTTAGTTCAAAAATCATTTTGATTTTTTCCAAAATTTTATATTTGAATGCTTAGCGGTTCTGCCAACAAGATGAGCTGATGTTGGATTGGCAATAGCAATAAAAATCAGCATAAGAAATATTTTTAAAATTTGATGCCAGTTATCTGCTTGCATCGATATGCCGGAAAAAGCAAGAAATATACCCAATGTATCACACTTTCCACTAGCGTGCAGCTTGCAATAAATGTCTGGCATTTTAATTATGCCAATGCTGCCGATTGCTAGAAAAAATAAACCTAACCAAAGGGTGATGCCGGACAATAACTCAACCATTGCTTTCCTCCCTCATTCTTAAAAACCTTGTCAGAACTACAACCCCTACGAAATTTAACAATGCATAACCTATTGCTACATCGATAAAAAAACCGATCTTCCCATAACTTAAACCCAGCAACAGGATTAAAACCAGGACCTTGTTGCTGAAAACATTTAAGCCAATTAATCTTTCATAGGGTGATGAACCCTTTACAAGAAGTTTTAACGGCAATACAGCCAAAATGATAATAATAATTAGTTCAATCATTTTTAACTTTAAAAATTTTAGCTATTTTTTTATTTAGCTCTCCAACTTTTATCAGGTGGGTGAATTCTTCATTTAGCGCGTGAACTTCAAAGTTGTCAGCAAAAACATTCAATGTAATTGTTCCAGGTGTCAATGTTATTGAGTTAGCTAGTAGCGACTTTGCCAATGGGTGTTTTAAATCCGATTTAAAAATCATGACCTGTGGATCTAAATCGTTTTTATTTGATAGTATTATTTTTGCAACATGGATGTTTGCAATGAAAATTTGCCAACAAAGCCAAAGCATATACTCAGCTAAAGCAATCCAGTTTAAATCAAAAATATAAAATTTATTTTTAGAAGTAGAAATAAATAATATCTTTTTGCACCAGTTGTAACTAAGCATAATTACTAGTAACCCAAAGTATAGATGTTTGTTATCAAATGATGAAAAAATCAACCAAATTAGCACCAATAGAGTCAGAAATGAAAAACCTAAACGTGTATGAGTTTTCATCTAATCTACTTTATCATTAATTCATATGAAAAAACAGCAAAAAGGAATGTGGCACACCGAAAGAGAAACAGAAAAAGCTGTTTATATTGTACGAATAGACGATAATTTTAAAAAATGGTTTCCTAAAAAGGTTGTAGATGGCCCAGATGAAACGGGTATCTTGCATGTGGAGTCTTGGTTCGTTAAAAACAACCCATTGCCAGAAATATTAGCAGAAAGGGTTGATATACCAAAATTACCAACACGGAAACGCTGGCAAAAAGGCAGTTTGTCTTTTTCTAAAGCAAGCCAATATTTGCTGTGTCCAAAACAGTATTATTTTTCTTACGAGAAAAAAATTCCAACTATGGTTAGCCCCGCTTTATACCGTGGCAGTGTCGCTCATGCGGTTTTAGAGGCTTTGTTTCAATGTGACTTAGACAAAGCAAAACCATCCTCATACATCAAGGCACTTTTGATGGATTATTGGGATAAATATAAAGCTCGCTTTGAGACATCTGCACGAAAAAAAGGCAAATGGGATGACTCTAAAAGAGATGATATTTTGGATCAAATTATTTGGGTTATTCATAATATGACTGATGGGAAAATGGACAAGGATTCAGTTCGGTTACTTGGCCCGACTGAAACCGAATCATGTATTTTTTCAGAAGATGGCATATTGGGCGGAATTATTGATGCGATTTTTGTTGATGAAAATAATAATGTCAAAATTGTCGATTACAAAACTGGGAAGGCAAAGAAAAATGAAATTGATTTTAATCACGAATTGCAAGGATGGCTGTATGCACATTTGGCTTCTGAAAGATTTGACAACATGCCTATCGCTGTAGAGTTTTGGTACACTGGGTCACAACAAATCAAAAAGCTGGAACTCGATCAAGAGTCTATTAATGGCTGGATTTTAACCCTTAACGATACAGCTACTGCAATTAAGCAGCAATCAGGATCACCAGAGTCTTTATTTGAAGCAAGGCCATCTGAAAATAACTGTAAATGGTGTGATGCAAAACCCTGGTGCGGTTCTTATCATCAGTATATTCAAGATACACCTTGGCAAAAACAAGGTCGCTCTAAATCAATAAAAGGTAATGTTCTCAATGTGCAAAAACCATCAGGTAATAGACCGGGGGCAATTTTGATTAAAACTCAGGATAATGAAGAGGTTGTTGTAAAAGGTTGGGAAGGTTCCGGGAAAATCCTAGGCTCCCTAGAGGAAGGTAATGATGTTTTTTGTGTTGATGTTGATGTCAGGCTTTCAGATTATTCAGGTAATCTGGAAGGGTTTGTGAATGATTCGTATTCAATTATTGCAAATGGTGCAATTGTTGAAACTGGGGAAAAATTGCCGCACATTGCTAGATTACAATAGAAAGGAATGACATTTCTAACAGATACACTTGCTAATATTAAGAATTTCCTAGTTGAGAGTGGTGGTGAAATTGCCTCAGCAGATCAAATAGAAGAGGCCTCTTTTGCTCCACAGCGATTGGATTTGAGAGACGTTACAACTGTTCATGAGGGAGGGATGATTCAGGATTTAAAAATTGCAAAATCTGAAAATCAAGATCTAGCTATTAGATGGTTTACTGATGGAGTTCAAAAAACATTTTTAATAGGAACTTTTGATTTTGGGAGCAATCCGGTAACAGTTCATTATTCAATTATTGCAAGTTTAATTATTGGTTTTAGAAATGGAAATTTTGAAATGTGGGGGCAACCCAGAATTGAGGAGTTTGCATTAGTTTCTAAGTCTTTGTTGGGATCCGATCTTCCAAAAGGTTTTTTAGACACTGGTGAGAAAACAGGTTATTTTGGTGCGCAAAGGTATGCTGCAGTCATGAGGGCCAGACAGCAACGTCACAAGCTCGAGTCCAATCATCTTTACGAATGGGCAGAGGAGAAAAAATATAAAGAAAAAATTTTAGTAGATGGATCTTTAGCACATCTTCCAAAACCTATCCCCTGTGCTGTTGGTTTATGTAAAGACAATCATCCTTTATTTTTTACACCAGAGACACAACGTAATATTCTTAGCCTCGGTTATTCTGAAAGAAGTGCATTGTTTTCATATTCAACCCCACAGAAAGATGAAATTACAAGTTGGTTTTTGAGAATTAGGCAACCTCGTGCACATTCGGCTAATTTTGGTTTAATCAGACCTGAAGTATACGAAGGAATGCCTCTTGACCCCGGAAGCGTGGATGAGGTTTCGAGATTGGTTTTCAGTTTAAGAAATCCTGTTTCTTATCCAAGCCCAAAATGGGAAAGATTAGTTCACCCTTTAAAAGTTTGTACTGATTTTTTAACAAACCATTTACCTAAGGCTGAAACAATTAAATGGTTTTTGCACGGAGCAATAGTAACCTAAAATAGTAAGGATGGTATTATGAACAAGAATTTTCATTTTGCAGAAGAAAAATTTAATGAATATGTAAACCTTGAGTGGGGTTTTGTAGGAAAGGGTGCTAGCACTGAAAAACATCCAAACACCTCTTCTTATTTTCATTTTTGGCTTTCTAGAAAGGAGCAAAATCTTGAATTAGGGAACATTGTTGCTGCTGTTAGAGATGATGGACATATAACATTTGGAACTGTTGTTGATTTGCGTTCAACTATGGATATGCCAAACTTTCTTTCTGACTATATATCACATGATTTTGGAAAACCAGATCAGTCACTGCCAACAGATGTTTCAGAGGTTCTTGTTGCAAAAGCAAATATCATTGGATCAACTGATGATAAAGCAAGGCCCGTTACTCGAGCTAATATTTTTTATGCTAACCCTGCTGGAGTCAGAAGGGCTTTTAATATGGAGGGCTATATTGAGGATAGAGGGGTACCTATAGGTGTTATTAAAAATGGAGATGGACAACTTACACCTATTTATGTCGATATTGAATTTCTTTTAGGGCCAGAGGGAGCACACTTTAATATTAGTGGAATTTCAGGTTTGGCTACCAAAACAAGTTTGGTTGAGTTTATGCTTAAATCAGTACAAACTTTTTTCCAAAGAAATCAAGAGTATAAGAAAAAAAGAATAGGCGTAGTTTTATTTAATGTTAAAGGTAAGGATTTATTGTTTTTAGATAAGGCTAATCCTGAACTTCAGGAAAAAAGTTCACAAGGTGAATTTTACAGAGAAATATACAAAGAACTAAATGTTCCTCCTGAACCATTTGATCAATTGCGTATTTTTGCGCCATACTCTTCAACCACCTCATCAAAAGTTAACAGCTTAAGGCAAGATGGTTCTGTTGAATATTTTGTTTGGGATATACCTGAGTTAAGAAAATACCTACCAGAGCTTTTTGATGAGGATGATTGGGATGACAATGTTCAAGCAGCATATGAAGATATGCTTGACATAGTTGATAAAGACGAAACGATTAAAGAGTTTCCAGATCTTGTTGATTTTTTGGTTGAAGAACGAAGGGTAATGAGAGACAGGGAGCATTGGCACGGACATAAGAGAACCACCTTTTTTAAACTTGTTCAAAATTTAGTTACGCTCCCAGAGCTTTTTAAAGGTTTGGTTAATTCGAGAGATATTCCAGAAAAACCACAAGATATACCATTAGATGAATTTAAAACAGGAGATATATACGTTATTGATATTCAGGCCTTAAACGATAGAGGCCAGCAGATGGTTTTTGAAAGGGTGTTAAAGAGATTGTTTGAGTTGGTTGAAATGAAAACAGAAGAGGAGGGCCTTGACAATATTATTGTGTTTGTTGATGAGTTGAATAAATTTGCTCCAGCAGATAAAAGCACAACACTGAAGGAGTCTATCATTCACGCTACTGCTAGAGGAAGATCATTAGGTCTTACTTTTTTCGGTGCTGAACAGTTTGCTTCAATGATCGACAAGCAGGTCACAGATAATAGTTCAACTATATGCTACGGAAGATCTGGGCCAACTGAATTAGGACTTCCAGAATACTCATACCTTCCGGATGAGGTTAAGAAAAAAATGGCCATATTCCCGAAGGGAACTTTGCTTTTGAAGCATGCTCGTTATAGTCAGCCTGTAATTATGCAGTTTCCATATCCTCCATGCGTGCCCGGAGATATGTATTTGCAGTCACAAGAAGAAATTGACAGGGGTAGGAAAAGAGCCCCGAAAGCAGCAGACTGGAAAAAGAAAGGAGACGTTAAGTTTAAGTTCTGATGTTTTATCAATCTGATTATTTTGAAGCCAAGCAAGACGATGACTGTTTGATCATCACGATTAACACCAAAGGGAATCCATTAAATAATTTGTCAGATGCTTTTTCAGATAGCTTTAAAGAGTGCGCTTTGCTTGCTTCTAAAAATGATAGTTTAAAAGCAATCATAATAACTGGCCGGGGGCCAATGTTTTCAGCGGGGGCATACCTTCCTGAACTTATGTCCCAGGATACAGCCGGTGCAGCTCGTTTAGCTCAAAAAGGGAATAGCATATGGAGCTTAATGGAATCCGTACCTCTTGTAACTTTAGCGGCAGTAAATGGAATGTGTTTTGGCGGAGGCTTGGAGCTTGCGCTTTGTTGTGATTTTAGAATTGCTAGTTCAAGGGCAAAATTTGGTCAAACTGAAATTAATTTGGGTCTTATCCCTGGATGGGGGGGTGGCCAAAGGTTAGTCGAGCTTCTTGGGAGAACCAAAGCTTTGGATTTGGTTTTAAGTGGTCGTTTGTTCAGAGCTGATGAAGCATTTGAAATGGGTTTGATACAAAAGGTATCTAGACCAAAAGAATTAATCGCTGATGCAAAAGAATTTTTAAAACCGTATCTTGTTAAAAACAAGCAAACAATTGCGTTAGCCAAACAATCTCTTTGCCTGCATTTGGAGATGTCCCAGAAAGATGCATTGATCAAAGAGGCAGATTTATTTGCAGAATCTTGGTCTTTAGAAACAACAAAAAAAACTATTACTGATTTTCAAAATAACAACTCAGATCAAAAAAAATAGTTTTTTTTAATTATGTTTAATGATGGTTTAATCAATGTTCTTTTCCTCTTGCTTTCTGGAGGGATTATTGCTTATTTGGGAGATATAGCAGGTAGAAGATATTCAAAAAGTAAAAAAAGATTGCTAGGCCTAAGGCCCAAGTATGCATCTGCAATATGGGCAGGCATGATTGGTTTTTTGGTTTCAGCCTTTATTTACGGATTGTTATCCTTTGTAAGTAGTGATTTTCAGGATGCTGTTTTTCGGATTCAGGCAATTAAAAAGGAGCTTGCAGAAAGTTCAGAGCAGCTTCAGGGTATAGAGGATACATATTCAGATTTGCAGATTTCCTATAAAGATCTTGAAATAAATTTTGGAAAATTAGAAATAGATTTAAATGATAGTAACAACCAGATACAAGATCTCACGATCCTGAAAGAGCAGTTAGAAATTGAGATAATGAACTCATCTAAACAGGCGGAAGTTTTAAATGCACAAATCCAAACTTTAAAAGAGCAAGGACTTTCTTTAACCCAGGAACTTTCTGAAAAAGAAAATCAGGTTCTGACTTTAAAAGAGGAAGAAAAAAAATTGAATGACAGCATTTCAGAATTAAGTATCAATCTGCAAAAAACAGAAAATGAATTACTTGAAAAAAATAATCAATTAGATGATCTTCAAAAGGATTTACTGCAGCTAACAGCTGCATTGAATGATGCAGAGGTTCGAGCTTCTGAGGGAACTTTGGTTTTGGTTAAGGGTCAAGAATTGAAAAGATTAATGGTCCCTGCGGATTTGGACCCTTTGCTTTTAGGCGATTATTTAAAAAGCAGTTTTCAAAAAATGATTTCTGACATTGAAAGCCTGGGTGTTAGTTTTGCATTTGAAACCGCAGATACGCTTGCAGCAAGAGCTTTAGGTTCAAAAAAATCTGGAAATTATTTTTTAAGAACATCCGTTCTCTCAAATGTTTTTGTGGGAGATGCAGTGAAAGTAATATTTGAATGGGTTCCTTCGGGCATCATTTTTAAAGAAGGGGAGATTCTGGCAGAACGGTTCTTTGAGGATACCGCTCTTGTTCAGAATAATTATTTATTTTTACAGTCTTTGATTAGCTTGATTGAGGAGATTGCGGAATCTAAAGGTATCTTTCCAGATGTGAAAACTCAAAAAAGAGTTTTTTACCCAACATGGAAGCTTACAAACAGGGCCGAAGAGATGGTTAGTTTTGAAAACGGTGCTTTGGCATCAGTTCGAATAACTAAAGATATTTACAATTTTGAATCTATGTCTAAAATAGAAATTATCATTGAGGGTCAATAATGTTTAGACATATCACAACACCTATTTTTTATCCAAACGCCAACCCTCACCTTGGCCATGCATACACAAGTATTTTTGCTGATGTTTTTTGTAGATACATTAGGCTCAATGGACAAGAGGTTTTAATGACAACAGGCACTGATGAACATGCTGAAAAAATTGAAAAAATAGCTATGGTTGAAAAGTTAAAAGCGGAAGATTTTGTAAAAAAAATGCGTCCAAAATGGCATGAACTTATGCGACATTTGAATATCGATGATCATCAATTCATTCACACAGATGACCCAGAGCATCATCAGGATGTTAAAAGATTGTTTTTAAAACTAAAAGCAAAAAATCAAGTTAAAAAAGGCATTTACGAGGGTTGGTACAATGTTCGTGAGGCCAGGTTTGTTCCAGAGTTAGAAGCAAAAAAAAGCAATTATTTAGATCCAGATACGGGTGATGATTTGGAGAAGGTTAAAGAAGACGCTTGGTTTTTTCCACTTTCAGAATGGGCTCCAAAAGTAGCAAGTTTTATTCAAGATAATCCTAATTTCATCAATCCACCTGGTAGGCGGAAAGAAATTCTGGCAAGGTTGAATGGTGAAGTTGAAGATTTATGCATTTCTAGACCTAGGTCAAGATTGAACTTCGCAGTTCCAATACCTGATGATGCAGAAAATGTTTTTTATGTTTGGTTTGATGCTTTGACAACATATTTATCAGGTGTAAACTGGGATAAAGATGACCAATGGGAAGATAGATGGAAAAACTCTTTTCACCTTCTTGCAAAAGATATACTATGGTTTCATGCAGGTGTGTGGCCGGCTTTGTTGATGGCCGCAGAACTACCATTACCTAAAGGCATGTTTGTTCACGGTTATTTAACTGTTGGAAATACGAAAATGTCAAAAAGTCTTGGAAATGTCATAGACCCTTTAAAAATTACAAGAAAAACTGGATTAAATGAAGAGGATTCTTTGAGATTTTTTTGTCTTTATTCTGTTCCATTTGGCAGCGATGGTGCTGTTACAGTTGAACAGTTTTTTAATTTTTACAATTCATTTTTAGCGAATGAGATAGGCAACCTAATACACAGGTCTTTATCAATGATTGATAGATATCTTGACTGTTCAGTCAAGCCTGCTGGGAGCATCAGCAAAACATACTTAAGCAAAAAAACAAATTGTATAAAAGAGTGGCATGCCGGATTTGAATCCTTAAATCCTCGAAATTCAATGGAGGCAATTTTAGATTTGGTTCGCTGGGGACATAAATATTTAGATGAAAAACAACCATGGAACCTTTACAAGAATAAAAAACACCAAGAGGTAAATGATGTTTTTTTCCACCTGTGTGATGCCATTTTGACAATCGGAAATATGCTAAACCCCCTTCTTCCCGCAAGCTCTGATAGCATTTTGAAGATTTTTAATTCTCAACCAACCATGCCAGCTGATGATAATGAATTTGTTCCACCCGTTAAGGATTTAAAATCATTCAAACAATTATTTCCAAGAATTGACATCAAGGAAAAGAATCACAAGGAGAGCAAAATGAATCAAAAAAAAGAAAATATTGATATTAAAAGTTTTTTTAAAACAAAATTAAAAATAGGCACAATTACTTCAGGAAAAAAACACCCGGATGCAGACAGGCTATTAGTGTTTAAGGTAGATCTTGGAGAGGATTCAGTCAGGCAGATAGTTGCTGGATTAGCTGGCCACTATACAGTAGATGAAATGATTGGAAAACAAGTTGTTGTTGTTGCAAACCTTGAACCCGTAAAGCTTCGAGGCGAGATGAGTGAAGGAATGATTCTTTGTGCTGATGATGGTGGTCCAATTGCTTTACACCCTCAAAAACAAGTTTCGAATGGTACTATAGTGAAATGAAAGTTGTTATAACTAGAAAGTTGCCTGGTGATGCCGAACAGATGATTCGCAATGCATCTCATGATGTTTGGATACATGAGGATGATTGCGTGATACCAAGAGATTTGCTTTTAAGCAAGGTGCAGGATGCAGATGCTCTAATTACCTTGTTAACAGATAAGGTGGATACTGATTTGTTAAAAAATGCTCCTAATTTGAAAATTGTTGCAAATTATGCTGTTGGTTTCGATAATATAGATGTGAAAGCGTGTTGTGAACATGATGTTATCTGTACAAATACACCTGATGTTTTAACTGAAGCAACTGCGGATCTCACCTGGGCATTGATGATGTCTTGTGCTAGGCGAATTGTCGAGGGTCATAAAATGACTGAAAAAGGCCAGTATAAAGGCTGGTCCCCCAGCTTGCTGATTGGGCAGGATCTATGGGAAGCAACACTTGGTATTTTTGGTGCTGGCAGAATTGGCAGGGCGGTAGCGAAAAGAGCAAAAGGTTTTAATATGAAGATTCTTTATACTGATGCTTTCCCATGGGAGGAAGGTGAAAATGAGTTAAATGCAAGAAGAGTTGATTTTGATGATCTTTTGGCTGAGAGTGATTTTTTAAGCCTGCATGCGCCTCTTTTGGAGTCTACAAAAAAAATTATGAATTACGCAGCTTTTAAAAAGATGAAAAAAAATTCAATATTAATTAATGCTGCAAGAGGTGGTTTAGTGGATGAGGCTGATTTATATAGGGCTCTTGTTGAAGGGGAGATTTTAGGTGCTGGCTTAGATGTGTATGACCCAGAGCCCCCAGAAAAAAATAACCCATTGTTAAGTATGGATCAAGTTGTTCTGGCCCCCCATACCGGCAGTGCTTCTGTGAATTCCAGGAATGGCATGGCTCATTTAGCAGCTCAAAATGTAATTAATGTTTTGCAAGGTATTGACCCACTTACGCCAATCAAGGTTTAAATCTTGAGAAGAATATTTGAAAAGTTTTTACTTTACCTTGCTATGTTTTTGGTAAGAGTAGTGCCATTTCAACATGGTGAAACTTTAGGTAAACTTTATTTTTCTTTATTATGGCCCCTGATGATCAGCCCAAGAAAAAGAGCCATCCAGAGAATGAGACTGGTTTTCGTTGATGTTTCTATATCTGAATGTGAAAAAATTCTGAAAAAAAGTTTTTACAATCTTGCTTTAACAATGGTTGAAATTTTTTATATGCATCTTCATGGTAAAGATTTTTTTAAATTGATAAAGCTTAAAAAAAGTGGTTTCAAAAATATCAAATCAATTAAAAAAGGCGGCATCATGGTAACTGCACATTATGGTAATTGGGAAATCTGTGGAGCGTTTTTTAAAAAGAACCTTGATATACCTTTAATTGCAGTTGGAAGAGCGCAAAGCAATAGCCTCCTTAATGATCTTGCACTTGAAACAAGATCTAAATTCGGCATGCTAAACCTAACAAGACATTGGCGTGACCTTGCTAAGATTTCTAAAATTATGAAAAAGGGTGCTGTTGCTGGCTTGGTTTCTGACCAACACTCTGCTAATGGTATAGTTGTAGACTTTATGGGAAGGCCAGCAAGGGCGTTTACGGGAGCTTACAACCTTTCGCTTAAGTTTGATTGTTCTGCAGTGGTTTCTATAGTCAGGAGGGTTGAATGGGGTTCTTTTGAATGGGTTATTAGACCTTCTAAAAAACTTGGTAAACTTAGCCAAGAAGAGGCAGTGCAGCAGTATTCAAATGAAATTGTTGAACTTATAATGGAGGAGCCTAGCCAATGGCTTTGGTTGCACAATAGATGGAAGGTAGGTTAATTAAAACAAATTGATGCTTAAACAATTTTCTTCAAAATTTTTAATTGCAGGACCTTGTTCACTTGAGAGTGAAAACTTATCCTTAGAGGTAGCCTCGCAGCTAAAGGATATAAGTTCAAAATTTCAATTACCGATAGTTTTTAAGGGAAGTTGGGATAAGGCAAACAGAACGTCAGCAACTTCCTATAGAGGGTTAGGTTTAGATGAGGGTTTGAAGGTTTTAGATAAGGTCAAAAAGGATTTTGATATGCCTGTTATTACAGATGTACATGAAACATACCAGGTTCAAAAAGTTTGTTCCGTTGTTGATATTGTGCAGATTCCTGCCTTTCTCTGCAGGCAAACAGATCTCTTATCAGAATGCGGGAAATATGCTCAGGTTGTGAATGTCAAAAAAGGACAGTTTATGCATCCAGAGGATATGAAATATGCAATTGACAAGGTGAAGCATGGTGGAGATGCCGAGGTTTTGCTTTGTGAAAGAGGCTCTTCTTTTGGATACAAGAATCTTGTTGTCGACATGAGATCAATTGCAATCATGAAACAATATGCAAATGTTGTTTTTGATGCAACACATTCCGTTCAACTTCCAGGAGGGGGGGATGGAAAGAGTGCTGGTGAAAGGCATTTTGTCGAACCTTTGGCTAAGGCTGCCTTGGCTGCTGGATCAATAGGGCTTTTTTTAGAAACACACCCAGATCCAGACAGAGCAATGAGCGATGGTCCTAATATGATTCCACTAAATGATCTGGAAAGCCTTATTGAAAGATTGTTGCCTTATTGGGGAAAGTAACCACCTCTTTAAAAGAAGGACATATCAAGAAGTTCAACATCCTTGCTAATGTAATGATTTTTCATTTCTTCACTTGAGGAATAATCGGTACTAAGGTATTTTTTGTTGCAATCGCAAAAAATTGTACAAATAACACCATCAAAATTTTGTTTTTTAGCCAATTTGATTGCTCCAATAAGATTAGCACCTGAAGAGATGCCAACACCCAAGCCTAATTTTTTAAATATCATTTGGGACATTATTATTGCATCTCCATCCCATACATCAACTATTTCATTTAACCATTTTAAATTAACAATTTCAGGTATAAACTCATCACTGATTCCCTGAATTCTGTGTTTGCCATTTTTATGTCCGGTTTTAAGTGTAGGAGAGTTTGCTGGCTCAAGAGGGTTGATGGATATGTTATTTATATTTTCTGTTAGATACTGTCCAACACCCATTACTGTACCGCCAGTTCCAACGCCGGCAACAAAACCTGTTGGGATATTGCCTACTTTTTGCATTTGTTCCAATATTTCTGGACCTGTGGTTAAATAATGAGCTTCAACATTTGCCTTGTTTGAGAATTGTTTCGGCAAAAAGACATTATTTTCTTCATTTGCATATTTTTCTGTTAACGCTATGCTTCCTAAAAATCCACCTTCTTCTCTAGAGACAGGAATAATTTCAGCGCCATAACTCTTAATTCTCTGTACTCTCTCCTTGCTCATCCAATCAGGCATATATATTTTTACCTTATGGCCTAGTTGACTGCCTATTCCAGAAAAAGAAATACCAGTATTTCCGCTAGTTGCTTCAGCAATAATAGACCCAGGTTCAATTTCATCTTTTTTGTACGCTTGTTCGATAATGTGTATTGCCATTCTGTCCTTGATACTACCTGTAAAATTTAAAGCTTCAAATTTAGCCCAAATGCTTAAAGGTTTGTTTTTATACTTCAGCCTTACTCTCAAAAGGGGGGTGTTGCCAATTTTTCTCTTTATGGATGATATTTTGGATTTTGTTTTTAGATCTTTTGTCATTTTTTTATCAAGCCTTTACACGCACCAAAACCCTGTTCTTTCTTCACTGAACAATACTTCTTTACCTCTTTTTGAATAATCAATTTTATCTTCTGAAAAAACTTTTAAACCATTAACCCAAACAGTTTCAGGCCAGCCGATTATTTTTTGACCATCCCAAGGAGACCAGCCGCACTTGGTAACTTGATTTTTATTTTTGATTGTTTTTTCTTTATGTAAATCGATTAGTACCAAATCAGGATGGTAACCTGATTCAATCTTTCCTTTAAGAGGGATGTTCCATAGTTTAGCTGGATTTGTAGCCATGCATTGAACAACTTTTTCTAAGGATATTTTATTTTTATTAACTTGATTCAACATTAATGCCAATGAGTTTTCAACACTTGGCATGCCAGAGGGTGATTCCGGGTATTTTTTCATTTTCTCCTCTAAGGTATGTGGGGCATGATCTGTAGCTATAACCTGAATTGAACCTTGATTCAAGCCGTCAAACAAAGCCTTTTGATCTTCTTTTGTTTTGATTGAGGGGTTGCCTTGAATTAGGGTTTTTAATTCAGCATAATCATCCAAAGTAAACATTAAATGAGGGATACAAGCTTCTGCTGTTATAAGGTTTTGATGATTTTTCACTATTTCCACTTCTTCTCTGGTTGATAGGTGAAGTATGTGCATATTTTTATTGGTTTTTTTTGCCAATTCTGTTATTTTTTTTGTAGATGATATTGCAGCCTGTCTATCTCTTATTTTTGTATGTAGCATTATGTCATGTGTAGCTTCAAGTTCTTTTTTAAATTTTTTAAAATTGTTTTTTATTACAGTTTCATCTTCACAATGGCCTGCTATAGGGAGGGTTGTTTCTGAAAAAATACTTTTAAGAGTATTCATGTTTTCAACAAGCAAATCACCCGTGCTTGATCCAAAGAATATCTTGATTCCAGGAGTTCTTGTTGCCGTTTGCAATTCTTTTAAGTTGTCGTTTGTTGCACCAATGAAGAAACCATAATTAACAAGACTCTTTTTTGATGCTGTATTTATTTTTTGAAAAAGATCTTGGTTGGAGGTGGTTGATGGAATTGTGTTTGGCATTTCTAGGAAAGTGGTTATTCCACCTTTTGCACATCCAGCACTCCCATAAAAAATATCCTCTTTATGCGTCATGCCAGGCTCTCTAAAATGAACCTGATCATCAATTAATCCAGGAATAAGATGCAATCCGTTTGCTTCAATGGTTTCATCAGCGATGGTGGTCTTAGCAGCATCACATGTGAGAATTTCTTCTTGATCGAATAGTATGTTTGTTTTCAAGGTTTCATTTTCAAGAATACAGATTGCATTTTTGATCAAAGTTCTCATTTTTTAATTCTATTGATAGTTGATAATAAAATATATCAACAAGATAAAAAGTGAGTTATTTATTTTTTGACACAGAGACAACTGGGTTTCCTGTAAAGGGAGCTCCGTGGTCAGATGAGAGACAACCTCATCTAGTCCAGATAGCAGCTATACTTTACGATAAAGACTTCAACGAGGTTGCAAATGTTTCTGAAATTATTTATCCTGAAGCTGTTATTTCTGGACATGAGCAATCATGGATCATTCCAGAATCAGCAGCAAAAATACATCGCATAACGCAAGCGAGAGCTGTTGAATATGGCAAAAACATTCATAAAGTTTTAAACAAATTTAATGAAATGTTGTTATCATCCAAAATGTTGATTGCTCATAATATTGATTTTGATTTAAAAATTTTAAAAATCGCATACAAAAGAACAAGGTTAGATTTAATCTTGCCGGAAGACTTATTTTGCACAATGAAATCAACTACTGACATTTGTAAGATTCCAAACAAGCGAGGATGGGGTGGTTACAAATGGCCCAACCTTTCTGAATTACACACGTTTCTTTTCAATGAATCTTTTGATGGTGCTCATGATGCCCTTGTGGATGTAAAAGCAACTGCACGGTGTTTTATGGAATTAAAAAATCGATCTTTATTTTGATTTTTTAGTTTTAATTTTACTCTTGATGGCAGCTTTGCATAAACCTTTAAACAAAGGGTTTGGATTAAGCGGTCTGCTTGTGAATTCGGGGTGAAATTGACTCGCTATCATAAACGGATGATCTTTAATTTCGGCAATCTCAACAAGGAATCCATCTGGAGAGAGCCCACTAAAAATCATCCCCTCTTCTTCAAGTTGGTTTTTCCAAACGTTGTTTACTTCCCATCTGTGCCTATGCCTCTCATTCACGGTTTTTTGTTTATATAGCAAGCTTGCCAGCGTGTTCTCTTTTATGCACGCAGGATAGTCACCAAGGCGCATTGTTCCACCTTTGTACCTGATCCTTTCTTGTTCTTCTAATAAGTCTATAACTGGAAAAGGGGTTTTTAGATCTGCCTCTGTGCTGTTTGCATCTTTTAGATTACAAACATTTCTTGCAAATTCAATTACCATGACCTGCAAACCTAAGCACAATCCGAGATAAGGTACATTATTCTCTCTGCACCATTGAACAGTTTGTATCTTGCCTTCCATCCCACGACTGTCAAAGCCACCAGGAACAACAATTCCATCAAGGTTATTCAGCATTGCCGCAGCATCATCTTGATTCTTGATTGCTGATGAATTTATCCATTTGATTTTTACTCTATGGTTTTGAGAAGCAGCAGCATGAACAAGTGCTTGATATACAGATTTATATGCATCTTCTAAAGTTACATATTTTCCAACAATTCCTATTTCAATTTCTTTTCCTGCAGCAACTACAGTTTCGACATAATCTGCCCATTTTTCAAGATCGGGTTTTCTTTTCTCAAGACCTAAACAATTTTCTAAAATCTGTGGAAGCCCTTCCCCTTCGAAAAGCAAGGGTATCCTGTAAATGCTATCCGTGTCTATGCCTTGAATGACTGCTTTTTTTGGAACATCGCAGAAAAGGGCAATCTTTTCTCGCACAGAATCATTGATTGGTTTTGTTGTGCGTGTAATGATGATATCCGGCTGAATCCCAGCACCTCTTAACTCCCTTACCGTTTGTTGTGTTAGCTTTGTTTTTATTTCCCCAGCTGTTTCTACATATGGGAGATAAGAAAGATGAATGTATGTTACATTTTCACTTCCTTCATCTTTTTTAAATTGTCTTATTGCTTCTAAGAATGCAGAGCTTTCTATATCGCCTACAGTGCCTCCCAGTTCCACCAAAAGAACCTCATGGCCTTCACCTGCTTCTTTGATCAAAGATTTAATTTCATTAATTACATGCGGGATAACCTGGACTGTGGCTCCCAGATACTCACCGCGTCTTTCTTTCTCAAGGACCCTTTTGTAAACCCTACCTGCTGTTATATTGTTTTTTTGCTCTAGGTTTATATCTAGGAATCTTTCATAATGTCCAAGGTCTAAATCTGTTTCAGCTCCATCTTTTGTTACATAGACTTCCCCATGCTGATAAGGGCTCATTGTTCCTGCGTCAACATTAAGATATGGATCAACCTTAACTACAGAAACGTCCCAATTTCTAGCTTTCAGCAAGGATCCTATTGTCGCTGATGTTATGCCTTTGCCCAAAGCGGACAAATTACCACCAGTTATAAATATATATTTCATTTTTTAAGTTTTCTTTTTGCCTCTTCCCAATCGTCCAAGAATGCCTTCAGCCCAAGATCATTCAAAGGATGTTTCAAAGCTTTTTGTAGCAGGGAATAAGGGCATGTTGCAATATGGGCACCCACTTTTGCAGATTCTTCTAAATGTTGAGGCGACCTCAAGCTTGCGGAAATGATCTTGCAGTCAAGTCCGTTTTCTTCTACATAATTTACACAATCTTCTACCAAGCCTATTCCATCTGATCCGATATCATCTAGCCTTCCAACAAACGGAGATATATAGTTGGCACCCGCTTCAGCTGCTAGTATTCCTTGATTTAATGAGAATATGAGTGTTGCATTGGTTGGAATTCCTAATTTTCTTAATTGCGATAATGCCTTTAAACCTTCTTCTGTTGTTGCCACCTTCACAACAACATTATTCCCCCACTCTCTATATTTTTTACCTTGTTCAACAATGATATCCGCATCATCCTTTAATGTTTCTACAGAGACATGTCGATTTCCCATTATTGCTAAAACTTCTGAAACAGCATCCTGATAATCTCTTCCTGTTTTTGCTATTATGCTTGGATTTGTAGTCACTCCACGCAAAATACCCCATTTATCTATTTCTTTAATTTGATTTATATCAGCAGTATCTAAATAAAAATCCATAACTAACTCCTTCTTTCAATTGATTTTTTAGCAGATCGAACAATGTCATCAACAGTTAAATTCATCAACTCCATTAATTCTTCTGGTTTACCAGATTGTCCATACTTATCTTTAACGCCTACGTTCTCTATTGGAACTGGATGTTTGCTTGTTAAGCATTCTGAAATTGCACCACCCAGGCCACCAATTACAGAATGATCTTCAACAGTTACAGCGCATCCACATGATTTAGCCTTATCGACAACAAGTTTTTCATCTAAAGGTTTGATTGTATGCATATCAATCACAGTTGCATGGATGTTTTCTTCGGCAAGTTTTTCTGCTGCCTCAAGTGATCTTGCAACCATGATTCCACATGCAAAAATGACAACATCCCCACCCTCTTTGTGAACAACACCTTTACCTATCTGTAATTGTTCAATTTTGTCTTCATACAGCCTAGGCACTTTGTTTCTTGTTGTTCGCATGTAAGATGGGCGGCAATGCTCTGACAATTGAATTGTTAATTGTTCAGCAGATATATCATCAGCAGGATGTATTACAGTCATATTTGGCAATGATCTAAATATAGCTAAATCCTCCACAGATTGTGCAGAGCTTCCATCTTCACCCGTATGCATTCCACCATGACTGCCACATAAATGAACATTTAGCTCAGGACGACAAACCCCATTTCTCATTTGTTCAAAAGCTCGCTCACTGAATATGGCAAAAGTGCTTGCAAAAGGAATATAGCCAGAAGAGGCAAGTCCGGCTGCTACTAAAACCATATTCTGTTCAGATATCCCAACACAAAATGTTCTTTCAGGATATTCCTTCCTGAACCAACAGCTTTTTGTTGATTTCCCCAAATCCGCTTCTAACACTACAACTTTTGGATTTTTTGCTAATTTCAATAAAGCATTTCCATAACCATCTCTCGGAGCAGCTAAAGTCATCCGTATATCTCCTTCAAAGCTTGTTCTAGCTGCTCTGGATTTGCTGCAGCTCCATGAAATGCAGGATTGTTCTCCATAAAGCTAACACCCTTACCTTTTACAGTTTTTGCTATGACTATAGCTGGTTTGTCTTTAATTGAATCTAGCCAAGTGATGCTTTTTTTTATTTCATCATGACAGTGACCATCAATTTTTTTTGTCTTCCAGCCAAATGCTTTCCATTTTTCTTCAATGTTTCCCATCAACATCTGATTTTCACAAAAATCATCATTTTGAATGCCATTGTTATCCAGAAACACTTTTAGATTACCAAGATTAAAGTTCGAAGCCGACATTGCCGCTTCCCAGACTTGACCTTCTTGTATTTCACCATCGCCCAGCATAACAAAAATTGTTCTTAGTGATTTTTCCATTCTTGCTGCCAGTGCGCATCCAATGCCAAAAGACAAACCCATTCCTAATGATCCGGCAGAAAAATCAACTCCTGGAGCCCACTTGCTGTCAACATGTCCTTGACACACTCCTCCAAGTTGCCTGAATTGCCTTATGTCATCATCATTTATAAAACCCATCTCTTTCAATATTGCATACATGCCAGGGCTTGCATGCCCTTTGCTCATGATGAATCTATCTCTATCTTCCCATTTAGGCATTTCGGCTTTGACCTGCATTCTTTCAATATAAAGACAGACAAGCATGTCTATTGCTGAGAGCGATCCTCCAGGATGTCCTGAATTAGCCCATGACGTCATTCTTAAGATGTGTTCACGACACTTTTTAGCGATTTCTAGAGAGTCTATTTGGTTAGGGTTGTTGTTTGTTCCTGGTCCCATATTTGTAATCATTATGGGATAATATTCTAGCACCCTTAAATATTATTTAATAATATTTATCGCTATTTTCTTGTAAATGATTTTATTTTGTCAAAAATTATTTCATGACATTTTTCTTCATTGTCAAGCTCGTCTTGGTTGAGTTTTGAGAGTACGTAACCAGCTAAATCTTGATGGTTTTTAAATTTCCCAACTCCGATTTTGATTCTCTTTATTTCCTGTGTTTTTAAGCATGCGATAATGCTTTTCATGCCATTGTGGCCACCAGCGCTTCCTTTTTCGCGAGCTTTGACCAGGCCGATTTCAAAATTAATGTCATCTAAAAGAATAATGATGTTTTCAGTATCTATTTTTAAGTAGTTTTTTATTTTCAAAATTGCAGATCCCGAAAGATTCATGAATGTTAAGGGTTTAAATAGGATGATATTATCTTTTTTGCACCACAACCCATTTACTCTCTTTAAGCCAAGAAATCCATGTTTGAACTTTTGCCATTCCGGATAATGATGGTTCTCTCTAAATGCATCAATTGCACGCCAACCCGCATTATGTCTCGTATTCTGATATTTGTCTCCAGGGTTACCAAGAGCAACAACAAGAAACTTCACTGTCGGCAGATTACTGTATTTCCATGTTGGGCGATTTCAATCCCGTCCGGAATCTTTAAATCTTTTATTCGAAGTTTGTCGCCTTCTTCCAAGCCTGTTGTTGAAAATGGAATAGTACCGGGCATCTTGCCAGCAGGTCCAGTTATCTTGATTGCCTTTACCTCCATGTAAAAACCTTTAGATCTTTGCAGATCCCATTCCCCGGAAGGCACCAAGAATACTTTTTTGGTTATCTGTTCCTCAGGCTTGACTGTCCATAGGTCAACATGCTGCAACGTACCGTCAAAATAATGGTTTTGTATCTCATTGAAGACCGCAGTGCCTTTCTTTTTTCCATCCAGCTCAACCTCTATCACCTGGTTTGACTTGTACACTTTTTTCAAGGCAGCCATTACTTTTTTCTTGTCAGCTTCAAATGCAACAGGTTCTGCACCTTTTCCATAAAGAACCCCAGGGACAAACCCTTCTCTTCTCATTTTTCTTAAAGCGGATTTCCCGCTTTCTTTTCTTGAGTTGATTGCTAATACGTTACTCATGACTATCTCCTTAAGCCAAGGCTTTCGATTAGTTTCTGGTATCTGTCAACATCCTTTCTCTTAAGGTAATCAAGCAGATCTCTTCTTCTCTGAATCAAAGCCAAGAAGCCCCTCTTCCCATGATTGTCTTTACGGTTATCCTTAAGGTGTTCCGTAAGTTGGTTGATTCTGTAAGTCAAGAGGGCAACCTGCACCTCAGGACTTCCCGTATCACCTTTTTTGATTGCAAAGTCTTTGATAATCTTAGACTTTATTTTCGCTTCAATGCTCATAAATTTCCTCCATTGCCACGATGTAACTCGGTTTGAACCCAGTAGTAACGTAGCTCCTCTGTGTTCAGCAATTCTACCTTTTGTTGTGTGTTTTTTGGTTGGCAAGTGATTTGTTTGAGAAAATATGGCTTGTTTTGGGCAGATAACTTAG
>CEVA01063718.1_pt1 | contig 35253 bp, 36 predicted proteins | sample 361521 | NCBI WGS metagenome assembly CEVA01 (sample SAMEA2622823, study PRJEB7988) | marine metagenome | isolation source: saline water (ENVO:00002010), including | reverse complement strand
CGCCAGCAGTGTCCACATAGTTTTTCGTCGCAGCGTCTTGGGCGGATGTAGGATCAGTTACATTTGTTATTTTTGTACTATTGGCGTCGTACACCCCGGCAGCGTCTAGGCGGATGGTCAGCGCAGCATCGTCAGCGGCTTCTTGGACTGCGTAGAGCCACTGATTATTACTAGTGTTTAGATCAGACGCTTTAAGTGTAGAGGAATTTGAGAAGACAACACTGGCTGTGCTTATAGGAGTGTTACGTTCGAGTTTAACAACAGTACCAGCTACAGGGGTAGAATTATCAGATGTCAGTTTGATTTCTACCTGTGTTCCGCCTGTCTGCACTGTAGCAGTATATAGTGACGATCCAGAGCTAGTATCAACACCATCTACATAAAACTTCAGATGGCTTTCGCTAATGTAGCTGAATGGTATTGTGAATAACTTATTCTCATTACCAGTAGCTGTTATGGTCGTCGATGCGTTAGCCATCTATTGTTTTCCCGTAAGCATATGATGAAGATTCTTTGGTGTATATTGCCCCCATTCCTCGTATTTTTTTATTCGTTTCTTGTTAAATTCTTCGTAGAATTTACGCAATCCGCTTCCTTCTGGCGCAGTTAGCCCCTCTTGAAGCATTGCTGACTTTGCTGCTTCTCTATAAGGCTTAATAACTCTTGCGATTGCTAGGTTTCTAGGAGAGTCTGGGTTATCTCGCGAACCAATAGGAAGGGTATTGTATGCTGGGTCCGAAATTAGTAAATCTAGAGCTTCCCTGAGATTTGGTCCCCCAGGAGATGGGGTGATTGTCCCTGATAATTCTAGAAACCTGTCTAGGATCGATTGGCCGTCTTTGTATTCTATCTTTGAGAAGTCTTCAAAGGTTCCCATAAGTCTATTGTCACTAGCGGCATGTGGACGATTAGAGACATACCCTTGGTTTGCTAGTTCCATCAAAACGACATCTTGTTTATTTTGGACAGACCAATCAAACGGATGCCATTTTGAGGTTTGCCGTAGAATTACTTCCCCCACTGCATTACGTTTAGGAGAAGCATGTATTCCTGTTCCAAGGTCAGATTGTAATCTAGACTTAATCTGATCTAACATCCCTCTAGTTTCTCGTAACGCTTCATCCCCGTTTGTTTGGGAAATAACATTAGGTAGAAAACTAGCAAGCGCAGCGGCAGCGGTTCTCTCGTTTGTGTAAGGCTCTGGTTTAGCAAAAGCTGTTAAAGTATCAGACAGCCCTCTCATATATGTTTTGTTAATAGTGTTTTCTACTGCTGCTGTAAGCATTCCGCTGATAAGATAGGACTCTTCATTTGGGTTAAGTCCTTCTAGTTCGGCCTCATTAACAGTTTCAAAAACATCCGCTGCAATTCCTAAAAAGTTCCCAAATGGCTCAAAGCGTTGGTATGATATATACGCTGTATCGCCATTTTCTAGCTGGACCCTGACGCTATAAGGACGCCATCCTGTTGCCATCCATGCAGCTTTTGTTTTTGGATTATTAGGACCGGAGCCTGTTATTGTCCCAGTACTTGCTAACACAGCAGCAGTAGAACCGACTGCAATCCCAGACAGCATCTTTCCCATCGCAGCGGCTCTGATATTCGGGTCTTTACTAAAAAATTGTTCTCTATATTTTTCGTGAAATAGATTTACTACCGGCATTCTGTCGAACGTAGCTAGTAATAGGTTCGTTGGCGTCTTAACAAAGGGGAGAATAAATCTAATTGCAGGGTATTGGACTGCTAATGCTTGTATTTTTGCAAAAAAGCCATCCAATTCTGTAGTAAAGGTAGCTTCCCTAGAGAAATCTAACGCCGCCCGTGCTGCTTCAGCGGCATCATCCGTTCCATTTATAGCTGCTGACCCTGTTTCATCTACAGCTTTTTTAAAGTTTTCTTTGATGTAATTTTTTAAGTCATTCCCAGAAAGACCCTTTTGTTTCCCTTTAGCATATAAATCTGCATGTACTTTCGCTCTAAACGCTGTCTGCTTGAAGAACTCGTCAGAAGTAAGAAGCAATCTAGACGGAACAGTAGCCAAGAGGTTCGCAGCACCTCTTACGTTTCTTCCTCTTTTAGATTCTGTAGAAATATAGTTTTTTAATTCTCTACCTTTATATCCTAAAGAAATCCCCTCTCTTCTAATTTCCTTTTTAGATTTAAAATGTAATTTATCCCCTCCAAATACATTCATAGTCTCCCCGTCCATTTCTATTTTTCCACCCATGCTATCTAGAAATGCACGATCATACTTAGCTGCTTTACCAGCCATTTCTAACGCTTCCCCCATATAGGCAAACGTGTAATAAAGCTGATGCGCTCCCCTTAAAAACTCTTGCCTACCCTCTGCCGAATAACTTCTAGCAGCCCCTCCTAACATCTGTTCGCTTATCAAGGTTAGCTGCTGTATAATGTTGCTATTGAAGTTGATAATCTGGGTATTGGGTCCAGACAGCATCATGTTAATTCTGAAGCTATTAAGACGGTCCCAAAAACTACCAATATTGCTCGCTGTAGGAAGTTTAGTTCCGTTGGCTTGTGCTGCTTTCCTTTTCTTTATGTACGCTAAAAGAGCACTTCTAGAAGTACCTATTTCTACTATTTCTGAATGAGTGGGGGCGCGTCCAGCTTTATTAACCTTCGCCATGATGCGCAGCGCCCTGCCCACAGCAGCCTGTTGTCCTAGAAATAAATTTTCAATATTGGCAAATATTTCAATTTGCATCCTCAGAGCATTATCGAATTCTTGAAAACTCGCAAATCCATGCCTAGCGAGTTCTTCCGCTCCCGCTACATTATCTGCAACCCTAATAGCGAGATCGCCTAAGTAATCTACTTGCTGGGCTACGCGGTTTAATAGCATTGCCCGTGCCAGGACTTCCGCGTCCATAATACGGTAATCTTTTGATCCAGGGGTTACAGCAAACTGTTTTAGAAACTCAGCAGCGTCTTCTCCCTTATATTGCCGGTGAAGGGCTACAAAAGCGCCATTTGCCTGCTGTTGCACTTGCACCCAAGACTTCTTCAGTCCCCCACGGGCAGAAACAAATGCCCCGTGAAGTTCTCCCTCTCTAAACTTATCTGCTAAAGATCGAATTACAAATGCTATCTTTTCTGGCTCATCGATAGCATTTAGATTTCTGCCAAATATGTCTTTAGGATTAAGGGAAGCTACGGTTTCTCTGGAAACTCCAAATAAATCTCCAGCAGCAGACTCTTCTATTCCTTGTGCTGTATCCTCTTTAATCCGTGCAGCGCCATGTATGAGGTCATCAACAATGTCATTTGTGATTTTGAATAGAGTATTCTCGCCGCTCTCCAGAGCCTCTTCGTATTTAGCTCCAAGTTCAGTTTCTCTCCTGGCCCTTTCAGCAGCTTCCTCTGCTGTCTCTTCAAACATTTCATACTGACCATCAGTCATCCTTGGTTCAGTAGAATCTGTTTCTGTTTTCCAACCTCTGCCAGTAGACTCTGCATCATCCACGGCACCTTTCATCGCCGCCCCAGCAGTCTCAGAACCCTCTTCTAATAGTTCAGCAGCTTCTTCTGTTTTGCCTTTTCTCAGCTTGGCAAAGCCTTTTACAATAGCGAACAGACCGTCTACAGCCCCTCCTAAGACAACTCCTTCTAGGGCATTCTTTAGTCGCTTCTCATTTTCAGAATCATCAGGGTCTTTTAGCAACGGTTCATATACTAAAGGGTCTATTCCCATAGAATTTAACATTTCGGTGATGTTACCTTCATCACCTTTGAATGCTAGGAAATCTGATGAAAACCCCTTGACCGCGCCGAGTGCCAATTGTCCCTTAATTGTAGCTGCTGTAACTTTAGCGGCTTGTATTATTTTTCCGCCTGTCCAGAATCCAACAGCAAACTGGGATATTCCTTCAGCACCTTTGCCGATTACAGACTTTGCTTCAGCAACTCCAAGATTATCATGCAAGTTCCCGTACACATTTTTGTATGTGCCTTCGTCCTGTAGTTTAGTAATCTCTGAAGGAGTATGGTATTTCCAGTTTGCCCAATCTAGGTCACCCTTGGCATCCCTAGGAATATTTATATCACCAGTAAATCTCGTCAAATAATCCCCTGTGGCATCTACAGCTTTCATAGCGCCAACTACGGGAGACTTTATAACTTCCCAGGTATTCCAGATTTCTGAATCGTCTTTGTCTTCTTTATTGTCACTCACAGGTTCTATTTTATTGTCACTCACAGGTTCTATTGTGGGTGCTTTGCTTTGCTCTAGAACCTTTTCTCCAGCACCTTCGCCATATACAGCATTGAACTTGTCTAGTATGTCTGGATTATTTATAAGCCCTTGTCGGTGTATTTCCCATTGCGACAATTGCTGTTCTTCCATTATTCTTCATATCTGTCTGTGGTGCCAAGAGATGCTTTGATATCGGCTGCTGTATTGTCCAGCCAATCCAAAGGAACATTGTCAGACAGTCCAAAATATTTCATAATTATATTTTTAATGTCATTAAGAGATACATCTTGTGGAATTACATTTTTGACTAAGAGTTCCTCAATAAAGCCAGACACAGAGTCCTGTAGTTCTGGCAAGAGTTGCCTGACTAAGTATCCATCTTTATCTGGTACATCTTCAACTATGCGTAATTTATCAAGTCCCCTCCTATTGGCAGAGGGGTCTAAATTAGATATCGCTGCATCTAGCTTGGCAACGTCCATTGCCTCTGGGGCTTTTCTAGCAGGACCGCCCATGTTGGCTACTGCATCTCGTAACACCCTGCCTCTTTCAACACCTGCTAACGTATGATCAGGAGACACTGGTACAGCAGATGCGCCAGGAACAAACGAAAGATCGCTAGGGTCATTAAATGTTGATACGACAGACGATGCAGCAGGATCGACAGTTGGCGGTTGAGGAGGTGGAGGAGTGTTGTTCAACGCCGCATTTAAATTTCCTACTTGGCTTGGGTCTATAACTGGTAAAGGCTGTCCAGAACCTGATCCAGAACCTGATCCAGAACCTGATCCAGAACCTGATCCAGAAACTGTCTTTTGTAGATGGGGTTCAATAATCTTTTTTAAACCATCGGGAATTGATTCAGGACTTACATGGTAGTTAGCTACAATGAATTCCCATAGTTGTTGGGGTGAAGCAACATTTTGGAAGCCAGTGTCTGACCAACGTCTCCATGCGACCTTATCGTTAGGATCGGGAGGCCCTTTTAATATTTTATCTAATGCACCACTTACCAACATTGCTTCCAATGCATGACCAGTGGCAAATTTGTCTAGTATAATAGCTGATTTAGGGTTTTTAAAATTCAGTACTGTACCATCAGCCAATTTTGCGTCATTCATAACAAATTGTGCTATAAAATTGTTATATTTTGCACTAAATACCTTTGAGTCTTTATTCGGCATTCCTGCCGGATTTGTACCAAAGAAAGCAAGTGCGCCTTTTTCTCCCTTAACTTCGCGCACGGCTGTAAACCAAGACTCTTTTGTTGTTTCTAATCTCCTAATATGTGTGTACAGATTTGCAATTTGAGTGGCATCTAGATCATGCTTTTTGCCCAATATTTGGGTAAGGTTTGATGCGGATAGTGGTGTCTTTGCTTTGTTATTGTTTTGAACTGCATTATCCGCGTCTACTAACACCTTTGCCCAATGTTGCCCCCGTGCTTCTGGGGTTGGGAATCTAGCATTATACGTTGCTGTTGATATATCGGCGTGAATTTTATTTGCGGTTGCTCGTATATTGCCATAATTTACAGTTGCCCCGGTTCCTTTAAATCTTTCTGAGTTTTGCAATTTCTCTGCAATTTCCTTGATTTTTCCAGGTTTTATCGCACCGTGTTCCGAGACATATTCAAACACCACGTTTTCGATTGCGATGTTTAAATCTGAAGTTGCTTGATTCTTGATTTTTTGGTTTCGCTCAATCTCTTTCCAGTGTGCGTCTGTCAGGCCATCTTGAGCATCTTGAAGTTGGACTAATTGTTCATCTGTAAGTTTTAAAGGTTGCCCGTCTGCCCTTGCCAGGGTTCCTTGATTATGTGCGGCAATAAGAGCTTCAATGTACGACCCTCCTATTGCCATATCTTCTTCAGACTCTGCTGCCTTTATTGTGTAGGATACAAGATTTTCCCTAGCCTCTATTCCAGTACCAAGCCCCATTGATTGTAAGGTTTGGGTTTTAGCATTTACGGCTGCTACTTTTTCGTGCGCGTTTACTGAGCGTGTTTTGGAAGGGTCATTAGCAGCATCAAAGATCGAACCTGCGTTTGTAGCTACCTGATCATTTAGCTTGGCTTTCCTAACGTTTTGTATAGATTTCGCCAATTGTGTTGGTATATTATTATCAGCCTGTCTCCACTGTGAGTTTAGCCCCCCAATATAAAAAGTATCTCCTTGTGCGTCCTCAAACATCTTATTACGGGTATTCTTGTAAACATCTCTAAATGCTTCAAGGGCTTCCAAATCGTTACTAGCGGTAGCAGCCATTAACTGGGCATTCAGTTCTGTAATAGCGTTGGTAGCTGCGTTCTGCCCTTGTAAATCAGAGTAAGTTGCTTTCCATACATAGCTCTGGGCATTGAATTTTTCGGCAGCTTTTAAATGGGCTTCTTCGACAGTCTGAAAATTTTCTACTGCCTCTCCGCTGTCATCTACATCGAATGTGTCTTTTGCGTTGGCTATAGATAGTTGGTCTGCAAAATACTGTGCTTCCGCATTTCGTTTATCAATATTTTCCTGTCTAGCATCCACTACTTTCTGATATTCGTCCCACTCTAACGAAGCTAAATTTAATGCTTTTTGTAATGCCTTTGCTCTTTCAGCACCTTGAAGGTTTAAGGATGGTAAACTTCTTATAGGGTTAAACCTAGCTACAGCTTGAAGCTGTGCGCTTCTGCCACGCCCAACGGATATCGGATCAATCTTAGCTCTAGACATTAGCGTCCCTTATATCTGACGGTAGGCTGTCCCCACCATCCTTTCTTTTCCCCTGTTTTGGCAACGCTTCCTCCCACTTTGGCAGCAGCGGCAGCGAAGTCTCCTGCACCAACACCAGCTACCTTCATTTCATCACGATTTGATTGAATATTAGCAAACCTCTGATCTTCAATTGCTGCTAAGTCCCATCTTGCCTGCGTCTGTAATGTATCAACGCTTCCAGCAGTGTTTAAAAGCTGTCTAGTTGTGGCAGCGTTAATGTCATCAGTTACCTCCCATACGCTAACACCGGCAACGCCAGCGCCAGCAGCAGCGTTAAGCACTTCAGACTCCTTTTGCCTACCTATTAGCGCAGATTCAAATCCAGCATCTAGCTCATCTTGTACTTCTTGTTGTAGTACAGCTTGTGTCTGCGCTATCTGTTCGTTTGCAGTTTGGTGCGCCCTGGCTCTATTCTGCTGTCGAATGGAGTTTTTATAAGCAATCTCTGCATTCTGTTCGTTTGCAGCAATTTGTGCCTGTACAAGTCCTGCTGCTGCGGATGCTATGGCTATTGCTGTTGTTGGCTCACACATGCTCTTTTATCCTTGCAAATTCGTAAAAGTCAGAGTCATGCACACCATGTTTGATCTTTCGTATTAATTTAAACCCTAGCCAGCGTAGCCATCTGTGATGAACAGTGTTCCTTGCATCTACATAGTTCCAAAGAAGGTCATATTTATCCTGCATTTCATCAGCATATTTCCTGCTTTCTCTCAGGAACCTTATGGATACTCTCTCAATTTCGTCAGTTCCCGCCATCCAAACTAATGCTGTGTGTTCTAGTACTGGCACAGTTCCAAAAATGCATACAGGAATGTCGTTGACACATCCTGCTTTTATTTTGTCAGAACAAACATACCCATGTAATAAAGCGTGAAGTGGAAACTTGCCACTGGCAGAATACAACTCTTCCTTATCTGCCTGTCGTATGTTATCAGCTACATACTTGATATGTTCCAGATTACAATTTACTACGCTATACTCGTTTGGTTTTTGGGTAATAGAAGGCTTCCCATTCAGTGGAACTGAACGAGCTAGTGAATGGAGAGTCATTTTTGATTACAATATTGACCTGATCATTTTTACTGAACACCGGAAACCTAAATTCACCAGTGTCGTATCCTGTGGAATCCAAAGTGTTTGAGTTAGACCCTAATACTCGTCCTGTAAACCTGTAGACATTAGAGCCTTTGTTTACAGGAGAAACTTCTACTGTAAAATTTGCTGAGTTCATAAATAGCAAAGAAAAATATCGTAGCTCTAGGCGTCCATCCTGTATAGCAACCTGTGCGCCCTTTTCGCCTTCCCTCAGATACTGGGTAGAGAAATGGTATTCAAATGTATAAGGGACTCCTACCTCAAACGTAGCAGATGACAAGTCCTGTTCTACTAGTATCTGAGTGGATGTTTGAGATGAAATTGTTGGTATGCTGCCATCAGATAACACAAGCTGCTTTGTAGCAGCCTCAGTGTAAGGCACGGTTACTGTTGATACACCAGTTGTGGAGTTATGGGATATTGTGCAGTTACTATTAGAGACTTTTCTGTCTAGGAGTATATCGTTAGGCGTCCCATCGACTCCCTCGCCTTCATCAATTATGATTTTATCGATATGAAGCCCACCATTTGACTTGTAAACTATGTACAGGCTTTCTTGTAAGAACTCCATTGTAAGTATTTGGTATCCAGTGGGGAACGTCCATTTTCCCCAAGAACTCTGTATCTTTTCATTACCAGAGAAATACCATTTATAAATATATAATGAGTTCCTGTCTCCAGAACTAAGCACCGCCATGATATCTTCTGTGGTAGAAGACGCCATCTTGACAATGTTCGCAGGGATATACCTAGGAATCTGTACTGTTATCTCAGTACTGTCTTTATTGTCAGTTTCTGAAGTTACGAAAAGCTCTCGGATATTCGCATGGGACGTACCATCTACAGGAAAGAATATATTAGGTCCAACTGCTGTAGGAGATGCATTTACAGCAGCATCAAAGCTGGTAACAACATCAAGTGATATCGTTGCAGGGGACAGTGTGCCTTCAGCGTCATCTACTTCAAACTGGACTCTGTCAGAAAACAACAGTAGTGTCTTATTGTATGGGATTGCATGGTACAGCGTAGAAATTCTGTTTGTCGTAGACGCAACATCAATGCGCTCAGTGTCTAATAGCTGTACTGTAGTTGTCCTATAATAATTCTCAAACTCAGAACTTTCTGAAAGAATTATATTCTCGCCTGACAGGAACCCCATCCGCCCCTGATGTAAGAATAAATCGTTTAATTTGTTTCCAATAAAACTTGGGTCTGAATTGGTATTGTCATCACCAGCGATTCTAGCTTTCCAGACATCCTTACTGAACGTGAACGTTCCGTTGGCATTCCTGACCAAAGTATGTGGCATTGTTGTATCAGTAAACTGACGACCAGCATTATAACCGACAGTTTCAGTCCATACGTTATTGCCGTAAGTGACCCAATAATCGTCCCCACTTTCTTCAACATCCCCTTTTACTTTTACTAAACGCCCGTCAACGTCCTGGGGCGGCAAGTCTGAAAACTTTTGAATTTCATCCTTAAAGACTCGCATAGAACGTCCACCGTATCCCTCAGTGACTTCCACAGTGTCTGAGGTAGACAGCCCACTGATGCATACAGCGGAATTCTCAGTCGTTGCTGTGTATCCAGCGGTAACAAGAGCGTTCTTTAATTGAGTGGCAATCTCATCAGTCCCCTCCAATGCTGTAGATGCAGAAGTATTAGTTTGGGTAGTATGAGAGGCTCTTAGGGTATTGTTTATATAGACAGCATATGTCTTATTAGCGACAGCTTGGAATATGTATATGGTCGCCTGGGTCTGAGGATTTGTTCTGCTTTCAGTCGTATTAGCAGCCGCTGTAGTGACAGACTTGTTCAGTACCCATGTCTGATCGGCTACCGATAGAAACCTGAGATCATTATTAGGTGTGGAAGTTGAGAGATATGTCTTACCATCAGGAAAAGAGACTGTCTTTTTGTTCCCCGCAAGATCGTACACCTCAAGATCACCATTAACACATACAATAATGTACTGTTCTGTGGAATCCCGTTCGACAAGGTGGATAGCTGCATCATCTGGCACAGTCATGCCTGTAGCCAGAGTTGCTATGTAAGACGTTCCTATGCGCTTCTGTAGCCCTGTGATAACGCTGGGAAACGCATTTATCATTTCCTTGCATGAGGTAGGCAACCGTATAGGGGCTGGCTGCTGGCTTACCCCATTTGTCATGTTTGGCAATGACGATGAAACCAAAGGCATTACCAAATTCCTCTGTCGAATCCAAACCTAGTTACGATTGACAATGGGGTATCGCTACCGGAAATCATGTTAACGTCAGACTGCCAGACCTCATCATTACGCATTGCAGCTAACGACCGTGCTTCGTCCTGTGCGTTAAACTGAGATAGCTCTGCCGCACCTAGGTGACGCTCTTGGAAGATTCTAGCCGCTCTCAGAGTGATATATCTACGGGCTGTCTCTGGTAGGTCTTCAAAATCCAACAATACAACTAGGTCAACTGTTACAGAGTCAGTATCAATATTAAATGTATGGTTTTTCCTGTCGTATAGATACTTCCCTCGTAATGTCACATCGAAGTCCGTTCCAGAACTTGTGCTTTTAGTATCTACAGTATCAATCTTTGCAGTGTTGGCAGGCACTGGGAATTTATTATTGCTGTCTTTGGTTATCGTGTAGCCGACATCAGTGTTAAAATTCCATCCAAGAGATTGCACTTCTCTGGAAATGCTTTTTAAAATAGTCCTGGCTACTGTGGCATCTACTACGTTATCATCTTCTAATGTATTTACAGGGCTTTCTCCTATATTGGATAGCATTACATTGACCGCTTCTAGTTCAGTCGTTGGGAGAACAATCATATATCAGTCCTGTAAAAACGAAAAAAAGGGATACCCCAGAATTAACTGAGGCATCCCTTTGGTTATTTCCTATGAATGACTACTTATTACGAAGTAGCATTCTTGATGGCGACCATGCACTCTGGACGCAAGGTTCCATGACCGACTGCCATCTTCGACACCATTAAAGTACCTTGGCGGCGAATATCATACTCAGCTTCAGACGAAATCGAAAGAAGCTCGACGGTTCCTAGGGCTTGTTTCTGCATAACAACAGCAAGGTAGCTGCTGGCATTTACGCCATACTTGTTAGCAGAGGTATCCGTAGTAACCGTCGGATGGTTAAGAGCAAGGTTGTTCGTCATAACAACCTGCATTCCAGCAACGTTGATTACAGTACCGTCACTGTAGACACCATTGGTCCCGCCAAAGTCGCGGTTCACAATCTTGTCGTTCTGGACAATACCGTAGTAAGCTGCTGGAGTTAGGAAGACATACCTGTCATTTTTCGGTACGTTCTTCTCGTCCAGTTTCTGGGCTGCTGTGTAAATCTGACCCACAAGAGTGGTAACGTCAGCGGCAGTACCCATATTCAAGGCAGACGACTGAAGGATTTGTTCAGATGTGCCTTGATCAGCAATAGCTGTCGGAGGAGTGGCGCAATCTTTAACTGCCATAGACAGAAGATTACGGTCGTAGGTCTGTGCAAGAGCCTGACCCAATTGAGTGCTGTATTCACTACGGACATCGTAGTGATTCTTAGCTTCATCGATATTTGCAATGAAGGCGTGCGAGATAAGAAGATCATCAATGGTGATCACTTTCTCGTTATGCTTGATTGCAGTGCCGACAATTTCTGCACCAGGGGAGTGATAAGATGCAGCACTTTTGCCCACGGCGGGGAATTGGGCCGACTTCCCTGACGAAATGTTACGTTGACGCACCCTTTCTTTCATTACAGTGGCGGCATTAAACGTAGCCATAACTTCACCACTGAAAACCTTCAAGAAAAGAGCATCATACCCAGTGCCTGTCGCTTCGACTAGACCTAGGCGTGATGGAGTGGCATTAGCCATTCGCTTCTGTCCTTTCTAATGGAATTGAAAAGTAACTGTCTCAACAACTTCCATAGAAAGGATTATCCCTCGTAAGGGGTCCATTCGTTCAAGTTATCTAGAGACTCTTACAAGCCGTCGCCTGTAACGCCCTCCTAAAGAGGAGCGACGTTATTTAATAGAGCGATTTCTAGATTTGGACATTATAGAAAGGTTGCTGCTGGAATTGTTATTAGGGTTCCCATCTTTATGATGGACATCCTTTCCAGCAACTTTAGCACCTTTCTTGATCATCAATCGTCTGGCTTTATTACGCCCAGAACGCCTTTTACGTTGCTCCGGTTTACCGTGGTAGTCACGGTATTCCTTGGCGTAATTCCTTGCCATATTATCCTCGCCTGGATTCCAAGATGTCAGATCGCTCTAGCTTCTGGGCAACATCGTTTCGGAAGGCTGAATCGTCCCGATACTGAGGAGATTGCATGTCGGTCATAAGCTCTGCAAGAGATCGATAGACACCTCCAGAGTTATTTGCGACACCTCCCTCGACAATACGAGAGGGTTCCGCACCTTGCTCAGATGCGTATCGTGCCTTCAGACCATTAACTGCGAGTTCCACGGATGCAAAATCGCGATTATTGACGGCAGTGTTATAAGCATCAATCTCAGATTCGGACAAATTCTCGCCTGCCCAATCGATCATCGCCCTGTAGGCATCCTCTCCTCCGACAGACTCATACACCCTGGATTGCGCTTGGGCGACGATCTGTTCCTGACCCTCAATATAGTTGTCTACGAGGTTACGAGGTATGCCAGATTTCTCCAGCATCTCGTAACTCTCAGCCGCGAGTTCGCCGTTCTCAGCGTATTCAGCGGTCAGCGCATCGAAATCGACGCCAGCGGCCTCAACAGTTTCCCTAGCAGCCTCTGCTGTATCCTTTTGTGGCTGTGCCTGTTGGGATTGCTGTCCTTGTCGCCTCTCAAGTTCACCATATGCTTTCGCCATATCTTCTGGTGATTTGAATTTTTCTGGTAGCCAATCTGGCCGCTCATCATTTCCATCGCTCGTATCAGATGCATTGACATCGATGCCCATCTCCTTGGCTTGCTCTTCCAGCGTTGGCCCTGATGTTTCCTCCTGCACTGATGCAGTTACCTGTTCAACCATATATTATTGCTGTCCCATAGCTTGTTGTATTTGTTGTGCTATTTGCTCTGCCTGTTCTGGATCGGCTTCCTGCGCCATGTCAGATGCTGCATTGATTGCCGGGCCTGTGCCGCCTGCCACAGCTTTACCGGCCATATCCATCATGCCTTGTTGCTGCATTTGCTGTTGCTGCATCTGCTGTGCTTGCATTTGTTCCTGCTGAAGTTGTTCAGCGGACTTCACCAATCCATCCATGTCGATGCCAAGGCTCGTACCTCGACGTTTGATGTAGTCTGAAATGTTGAGGTGTTCCGCTAAGACTTCTGGCGGAAGCGCCTGTAGACCCGTGAGGAACATATCTAGTTTCTCAAGATCGTGTCCTCGACCGAGGGCTTCCAAGCCTGTCACAATGGCTGGCTTAACCACACCCTTTGGAAGGGCTGGCAGCTTCCTCTGTTTGGTCATCCTATCGATTATTCGATTTACAAGAGGGAGTTGGAATTCTTCAGACATCAAGCTAAAAGTGCCGCCAAGGGCATCATCCAATTCTTGTGACATACGTCGGATTTCAGTGGCTGTGACTCTTTCCCCGTCCCTCTGGACAGCGGTATTCATCAAGAAAACGAACGACAATCTTTGTGTTATGTCGTTCATTGTCTCGCGGGCAACCCGCATATCGTTGTATTTCTCAGTCTGAAGAGTAGTCACTTCATTTGCGTTGCCGCTGACAATTGCACCATTTGGTGCCTCTGCAATATCCCTAGCCCTCGTAGAACCATTTGGGTTTACAAGGAAAACTACTTTAGCAGATGCTGCTGTGGCTTCTAATATGGCCTTGCTGATGCCTTCTAGGCTGATTAAATCGCCTTTGTATTCCTCAATATAGCCCCGGCCATAGTCCTCAGAGTCTATCGCAGTCCACCTCAAAGCTAACATAGGCGACTTATCTATAGGCCAAGAGCCTTCAGACCGTGGAACAATTACTCCATTGATTTCTTGATGAAGTTTCCAGCGGTTTCCCTCACGATACATAGCTGTGTAGACATCTACGGATCGATCAAAAATATCCTTTTGCTCTGCTGGGTTTGCAGTTTTAAGAATTAACTCTCGGATATCATCATCCAAGACCATTGGAGAAATAGATTCTTTTGTAATAATCCTTAGCGGATTTCCTGATGGATCGCGCTTAACAACGTAACGTCGAAGATCGTATACACGCGCTCCTGATTTCTTTGGGAAATAAATTAATACATTTCCAGCTACAATAAGCTGCTTCAGAGCTTCAAATATAGGAGAACGTAGATTAGTAGTTTCTAATTCAGATTGTACAGCACGCTCAATCTTATTAAGTGCTTCATCTACTTGCGCCCGTGCGCCATCCTGTTGAGCTAATTCCTGTGCTGTAAAATCATCCATAACAAACCGAAAGAAAGGAGTGTTAGGGGGCAACAAACTTAACAACAATTTAGATGCAAGGTTGTTGACACCCCTAGCCCCTATGCCCTGATACGGTGTTAGTAATGTGGTTGTAGAAGAATGCCCACTGTCAGGGACTAACGCTGGTATCGTGAGTTTAGCACATTCCCTAGCCCTGTTGAGAAATGTCTCTCGCTCCTGTGCCAACTTTTCATATTGACTAGCGCAAGTTCCCTGACCATACATTTATTTATCCTACGCTATATTTAATGATGTCTCTGTTTTAACAGGATCAGAATTTTTGGGCTTAGTCTTAGGAGCAGATTTTGAAGCTGCCTTGTCATTTTTCACCCTATCGATTGGGTCCACTGGAATTTTATCCAGATAAGCGTAGGTAGTATCTGTCCTAGGTTTTTCTGGCTGTACATATGTGGTTCGTCCGCCCATACACATGGCTACACCGGAGCATTCACGCCAGACCCATCTGAACCAGAGCCTGATTTGTTAATTGACAACGCCGTCTGATACTTCTTAGTCCCTACCGATTTCTTCTTTTGTTTCTTAGCGACTGTCTGGTCTTCTGCGCGTTCCGGCACAATCTGTTCAAGGACGGGAGGAGGTGCAACTGGAGGAGGAGGGGGAGCCGGTGGAGGAGGGCTAGGCGAGGAACCACACATTTACTGTTAATCCTTATAGGTTGGTGAGAATGTTTTCTTCCTGTTCTTCTTTAACTCTACGCAAATGTTTAACTACATCTGCGTTTCCCACTGACACCCAAATCTGCCTGTCTGTAAATGATACTCTAGGGCATTGATCTGGAAACTTGTCGCTAAGGTAATCGATAAGTTCTTGTGTAATTGGGGGAGCAATCATCAGGTTTCCTTCTAATATGGCCGACTTATTGAAAAAAAGGGGGAAATTAATCCCCCTAAAGTGCATTTATTGGACGCTTTTTGTTAATCGCATTGTTTTTGTCCAGTTGCAGGATCGATAAAACACGCTTCTGCTTTTGGCTCTTCTTCTTTCACTTCATTTAAGATTCCATATCTCTTTCCAGAAGCTCGAAAAGTCGTGATCCCTCGACACCCTTTCTTCCAAGCAGTAAGATACAGGTCTTTGAATTCGTCGTAAGTAACTGTGTCTCCTACGTTACAGGTTTTTGAAACCGCACTGTCGATATACTTAGAACACAACGAAAGCACAGCGACATGGTCCTCCGCAGATATCTCGTTAGCAGTTCTGCCGTTCACCCCTTGCCTGTACGCATAATCCTCAACACGTTCTACAGTATGCCCATCAAAGTTTTGAATGGTCCTGTCGTAAAACAAAGAGTATGGGGGTTCAATACCACTACTTACATTGTCAGCAGTTAAAGAGATTGTACCCGTGGGAGCAATAGATGTTAGATGGCTATTTCGTATGCCCTGCTGTGCAATCTTATCTCTTATATACTGAGGAAGGGTCTTTACAAATCCTGATTGCAGATACTTCTCGCTATCGAACAATGGGAAGCTGCCCTTTTCTAACGCGAGGTCTGCACTAGCTGAGTAGCAATTATCCCGTAGCTCTCGCATAACCTTAGCAGTAAACTTCATAAATTTGGGGGAACCATAAGGGTATCCGCACATTTCAGCAGCGTTAGCAAGCCCTGTAATTCCTAGGCCCATCCTTCTTTTGTTTTTTGCTTCTACTTCTTGGGCAGTCAGAGGATAGGTTGTACGGTCAATAACATTATCCATGCTGCGAACAACAACAGGAATATCGTTCTTATACAACTCAAAATCAAAGCGTCCCCCATCTACATATTTCGTTAGATTAAAACTTCCTAGCAGGCACGCTCCATAAGGCGGAAGCGGTTGTTCTCCACAAGGGTTAGTAGCTTCAATAGTTTCTGCGTACCAAAGATTATTCATTTTGTTGATAGTATCGATGAATAGCACCCCAGGTTCAGCCCAATCCCATGTGCTACGCATTATTTGATCCCACAATGCTACAGGATCGATCTCCTCATACACCCTCCCACCAAACTCAAGAGGAAAAGGTTTCTTCTGTTCCAGACATTTCATAAATTTATCGGTAACCCCTACCGAAATATTAAATCCTGTCAGGAAATGTTCGTTATGCTTACATGACAAAAAGGTTTGTATATCTGGATGATCAATGCGAAGGACGCCCATCTGTGCGCCTCTACGGTGTCCGCTGGATGCTATCGTCTGGCACACAGCGTCAAAGATTTGCATAAAGCTGACAGGTCCACTGGCTTTACTCTCCAGAGACTTGATCATTTCTCCGCGAGGGCGAATGCGCGAGAAGTCATAACCAATTCCCCCTCCCCTTCGCATAGTTTCAGCAGCCTCTGAAGCACGCTCCATGACGCTGTTCATGGAATCGTTAATTATGCCGCTGACAAAACAATTATACGCAGTGGTTTGCCTAATGCTTCCCATTGCGTTCTGTACGCGACCGGCAGGTAGGAACCTTAGATATCGCAGGATATCTTTGAATTCTTCAAAATGATCTGGCGTGTCTTTTAGGCTGTCTGCAATCCTCACTACTTTACTGTAAAAGTCTTCACCTGTTTGCCTATATTTAATTGTATCAATTTCGTCACTGATGGGCAGCGACATGCCGTAGTGTTGATTGGACGCCAGCATTATAGGTCTACCTCTCCCTTTAATTGGTTAATACGCATCTCCGCATATCGAATGACTTTCCTTAGATCAGTTATCTCTGATTCTGATTTATCCATTCCTGGGTAACTTTTATATCCAGCCCGTGAAGCATATTTGATGATGTTTCCTCGCCAGAACTCCATTCCGTTCCGCATGATGTATGTGATGGGTTCAATTTTCCATCTGGAATAATGGTCAGGACATTTAACCAAATCCTTTTCAATCTCTTCTTGCATACGCCTACTCATGTAGCTGTAATCTGGGCTTCTTTGTGCTGAATAGAACTGGTGATTGGCTTCCATAAGATGGGCTTCCTTGTCTCAAAGTTATATTCTGTATGCCTGCAAATTTTAGCTACCTGTGCTTGTACCAAGGCGTCCTGTTCAGTAAGTCCCGCCTTTTCATATGCACCCACTATTGCAGACCAAGGATCATCACTCTTGTCCAACAATGTTTCTGCCCTTTTTGGGCCAATGCCGGGACACCCAAAGTAGTTGTCTGTACGGTCCCCTGAGAGCGTCTGTAGGTAATGAAACCTATCTCCCTGTTCCTCAGTGACTTCCTCAATAGCCTTTTCTTTGATGTTAAAGTGTCTACCAGGGATTTGTTTTAGGTCTTTATCCTGTGAATAGATAATCTTCTTCCCACTTACTATAGTTGGGTGGGTTGCTAAGATGCCTAGCAGGTCATCCCCTTCTAGTGAGGGCTTTTGATAACTGTCGAAGCATGAACTCAGTTTCTTTTTCAAACCGGAATAAGCTATCGGCTTCCTAGAACCTGACCTGTTCCCTTTATAAGTCTCTAATATTTTTTTCCGAAAATTTTCATTGTCACTGAAACAAAGGATAGCATCGTTGCAATTAGTTTCCCTTTGGATATCAGTAACCATATTAACTGCGACATGTGTTAGCTGGTCTAAATCTGCCCATGCAACCACTGTGTCTGTATCAAAATTAACTGCTTCTTCTCCAGCAGCAGAAACTTGATATACAACTATGTCTGCATCAATCAGCACTGTTGACATTCATCAATTCCTTCCAGCTAACAGGGAATAACCTACAAAGAGAACTATTGATTCCCTCTGCTACATCTCTTGTTTCTTTCTGAGCATCCTTAGCGAGCCTTAGAGCGCACACACGGGCAAAGGCGTAAAGGCTTCCTGACCAGTACCACTCAGTCATGGCTGATAACGGCAGGACAGCCCTGGCTTGTTCTGGAGCTACCCCATGAGAAATCAAATATTCATATGAAGATTTAGCGTGTTTAGTGCTGTCATTATAAACGTAGTCGAGGATTTGATCCTTTGATCGAAGTGCATCTCCGCTTCCCTGCTTGGCATTTAAGGGACGCCCCCGCCATATTCCAGGGGTATAAATTTCTACTTCAGAATCTACATATCTACGGGAGACTTCATTCCACGCTAATCCGACTTGGTGTTTGACAAGCTGCCTAGCTACGAATATTGGTGCCTTAATTTTAAATGTTGCAAAAGCGTGGGAAAACGGCGACCAGTGTTTATGCTTTGCCAAATACCGTATAAGTTTGGTGTCTTTCTTTTCGTCCCACGTTGTTTGCTTATTGAATGACACCCGCGCCGCGTCTACAACAGTCTTGTCTGTACCCATATAGTCAATAAGGTCTACAGTAGAACTAATGTGTTTCTGCCCATGTTTTTCCAAGTTTATATTCCCCCGTTAACGGCACATTTAATTTGAAATATTCGCCAGCGGAAGCAATAGCATCTACTGCTACTTTCCCAACTAACTCAGCAATATCAGTATCGGCTTCTATTTGGATTTCATCGTGTATCCAGCATACTTGCTGTACACGATCTCGCCATCCTCTCTTTTCAATCTCTCTGTCAAACTCCACTAGCCATTGCTTTGCTGTGATTGCACCAGCAGATTGAAGTAAGACATTAAGAGCGCGATAGCTTTCCCTGATCTGTAGGTGTCTTTTATCCAGACCAGTCAGATACCCTTTGTTGATAACAGCTTCTTCAACCGCTGCCATAAGTTTTTTAAGTCCAGGGTTTGCTGCCAATAATCTTTTCTTCGCATTAGCTGCTTCTTTTTTTCCAATATTGGCAACCGCTGCCAATCGATTAGTTCCTCCACCGTATACCATAGCGTATATAAAAGATTTACTAACGTTGCGACTAGGCAAACCAGCAGCCTTTTGGTTAGACGAATGAATGTCTCCATCAATCACTTCCTTTGCGTATCTTCCTTGATCAAACCTGTGGGTGTAATGTGCCAAAAGCCGTAACTCGATTCCTGACATATCCACGCCAACTAGTGTCTTATCTTCTGGCACTGTGAACAGTTCTCTGCACTCCTTTCCGTATGGAGAGGAGCAAGACGGCACTTGCTGTAGATTTGGATTACGCATAGAAGCGCGGCCTGTTACAGTGCCACAGGTAAGTACACTGCCGTGGATTCTTTTAGTGTTCCTAATATGGGATAGCCAAGATTGCTTTCCCTCACTTAGCATGCCTAGACGCTTTTGTAGGATGAAATATTCGGATAGCAGTGCAGCTTCTGGGTAGTCCAGTTCCGCCAAAATTTTTTCATCTAATTTTGGATGCCCCTCTGGTGTTTTTATCGAAGGCTCCCAGCCCTTTTTCTCAAGCCTGTTTCTAATGTGATGTCTTGAGCCTGGGTTAAAAACATTCAAGATGCACTTTGTGTAGGCTGCGTTTTTAACTATGGATGCTCGTTTTGGATTCTTATAATTTACAGTACGCTCTGGGACCACTACTCCCAGATCAGTCCACCAAGGCGCGAACACTGCCTGTAGCTCTTGTTCGATCTCTGCGCGTCTACGAGTTAGCGTGTGGCATAGACTGTATGCCTTGCTTTCATCAAAAAGAAAGCCGTGCTGCTCCTGTTTCGTAATCAACCACTGAACCTGATGTTCCAGTTCTACGGATTGTCGCGACAATTTCTTTTCAGATCGAATTTTCTGCCACAGTTTTGAAGTGACGGCAGTGTCCTGTTCGCAATAGTCAAGCATCTCCTGACTGAAGCACTCCCAGCCGCCTTGGTAATCCCCTTTAAGACACCCTAGTCGTTGTCCCCACGCGGCCAGACTGTGTGAGCCTTTGAGCTTGCTGGGTAAGCCCTGTCGTCTTTTGGCATCCTCCACTCCTAGATCACCAAAGACCAAACGAGACAAGACCAGAGTGTCTATCACCTTTTCCCTGTCCACAGTGAAATCAGGGAAAACTTTTTGAATTGCTGGGATGTCAAACGCAATGATGTTGTGACCAATTAAATAGCTTTTCGACATCACAGATTTCAGCCCAGCTTCAATTTCGTCTGGGCCAAAACTTTCTACTTCATCCGTTTCAACTGATCGAAGGACAATGCAGTGGATCGTATCTAGTTTATCTAACAGTCCGTTAGTTTCGATATCTAATATCCACATTTCATTGTCCCCCGACAGTTGGTATGTATTAAGCTAAACTGTATTCTGCGTATGTTCGTCCTTGTCCATCGTCTTTGATTTTCTTGACAATCTCATGCCCATCCTGACGCAACTCATACACTCTCGCTGCCAATCGATAGACTCCAAACACACCCATTGCCTCTAATGGCGATATGGACTTGCCGCTTTGAAGATGCTTCAAAATGCGTGCATTCTGGCTTGCTCCACTTTTCATCTTAAACCCTCCTTCGATTTGTTGGACCTTTGTCATAATCTCTTCATACTCAAAAACGTACTTAGAATTTTTTACTGCTAGTAAGGCCAGTTTCTCAGCACGTTCAAATAGGGCGTCTTCAGAAATCTGCTGCATCAGGGTCAACCTCCAAGAGCCGTCCTGTCTCAGTGTTATATTCTAACGTGCAAGCCAATCCTGTTTCGCCACAGTGTCTATTTTTCAACACTCTGATTTTAGTCTTATGAACATCCTCTGCTGATTGTTGATTCCTTTCCGCGCCAAAAACCATGTCTGCTAGGTGTCCAATCGCCCCAGAGCCGCGAAGCTGTGCAAGGGATGTTGCTGCGCCTTCCTCATGGCTCTTACCCTCTGGACGCTTTAGATGGCTAACAAGTATCAAGCCTATCCCTGTCTCCTCTACGAGGCTTCTCAGTCGTGTCATAATGCTGTCGATAAGGACACGCTCATTGCTGCCTATAGCCGATGCCAGCCCCTCAGATAGCCCAGAACTGACAACGATGCTAAGGTGATCAAGAATAATGTAGGAACAACCCACGGCTGAGAGATAACGGATTCTTTGGATAAGATTGTCGCTGCCGACGCTACCAAAATGATCGAAGAGATATAGGCGACCGGTGCCAACAACAGTATCAAAAGCATCGCGTAGGTCACACTCAGGAACATCATCCATGTCCAGCGTAAGGCGTTTGTTAAGCTGTAGACCCACGAATGCTCTGAGAGTGTGGCGAACACTTTCTTCAAGCATGATAACGCCAATAGTTTCTCCCTCACTTATCAGATGGTGTCCTATCTCCCTGACTATTGCAGACTTTCCAATGCCTGATCCTGCCGTAAAGACTGTAAGCTCTCTTTTACGCAACCCTCGCGTCTTTTCGTTCAGTCCAGCCCAAGGGTAATCGATACTGTCTGCATCGTCTTGGCGGATAAACTCATCCCAAAGGTCTGCCCCAACAACAATTCCGCCAGGGGTGTACTCTTTCGCTTTCCAAATCGCATCGATGACTTCTGCCCCACGATTTGCGAGAAGCATTTCGTTGGCATCTTTTAAAGGAAGAGAAGCAATCTTAGCTTTGCCGGGGGCAAACAACTGCGCCACTTCTTCAGCAGCCTTTTGACCAGCATCATCCATATCGAACATCAGAATAACTGATTCAAAACCAGAGAAATAATTTAGGTTTTTCGTAACCACCTTAGCCGCTGATCCTGCACCCATGCTGATGGATACCACAGGAAACTTATGGTTTTGGATTTGCGAGACTGACATGCAATCAATTTCGCCCTCTGTGACAACAACCATCTTGCCTTTTTGCTGGAACAGATGCTGACCAAACAATCCGGCGTTAGCTATGTCGCCTCTGCTAAAAAATTCTTTTCCTTCTGTTCGTATCTTTTGGGCAACTACCTTTCGATCTACAACATAATTTGCAATCTGAATTTCATCACCGTACAACTCTGATACCTTGTAGCTAAAAAACTTACAGGTTTGTTCTGTCAGTCCTCGCGTTGCAATCGCTTGGATTTTCCCTTGCGTGAATAAATCTTCTTGTTTTTTATTTTTCGTTGTCTGAACAAGGTTGATCTTAACGCCGCCGCCATTCTGTTTCGGCGGGTGCGTGTATGTCTGGCACCCGAAACACCATGAATGCCCATCATCATAAACTCCTAGATTATCTCGCGAACCACATTTTGGACACGGCTCATGCGCTACAAATTCTGATGATTCGCGAGATTGCATCTACTTCTCCATTTCTAGTTTCCACCATTTTGGAACGTCAAATCCTGGGCATTCCTTTTTGACGTTTGGGAAGTCCCTGTGTCCTTTGACTTGAGCATCAGGGTACTCATCTAATAGGGACACAATTAACTCTTTTAGTGATTCGTATTGGGCAACCTTAAATTCATCGATGCCAACCAAACAGATGCCTATCGATATTTGATTGACGCCGCGAACGTGTGCGCCAATGGCATCGATGTCGCGGCCCTTTTCAACAGTACCGTCGCGACGAATGACAAAGTGATATCCAATGTCGATCCAGCCTCGCTCCTTGTGCCATCGCCTGATCTCGTCTGCACCAATGTCCATCGTGGAAGGTGTAGCAGCGCAATGGACTACTATGTACTCGGTGCTTGTTCTTTTCTTAGTCAATTTGTTTTCCTTGCTTCTCTAAGCCACTCCTCCGGTATAGCTTTGTCTGAAAAAATGAACCCGTGGGTGTCGCACCACATGGCGTAAGTTGTTTTGCTTTGCTTAGAAATTTTTTGCCTAGAATTTGAAAAGACAAACCTTATGTCTAGTTCTGGGCGTTGATCTCTAATCAACAAATGTTTTTGCCTGTCCGCAGTGACAAATCTCCCCTTTGTTTCAATTATGATGTCGTTGGGAAGCACAAAATCTGGGGAATACCTCGAAACCTTCTGGGGTTTTATGTACTCAATTTTGTCTTCCTTAGCTTCATAGCGAAAAGGGACTCCAGCGGTCTTGAGTTGGTCCGCTATTTTTTCCTCAAGACCGCTTCTAAATCCCAATCGCAGCCCTACGCTTTTTTTAGAATTCTTCTTGGTCGTCCTCGTAGGTGCCTTCCGTTTCGTTGAAATCGAACGGGCTTTTTTCTTCCTCATTAGTAACTTTGTATCCTGATTCCTCGCCTGTGAATCCAAAATCATCCGGTGCGTTTTCGCCTCGCTCTACCAACTCAAAGACTTGCACGGCGACAGGTTGAAGTTTCAATCCTTTCATGGGACTGTTATACGCATAGACTGTGAATGCTACTTTCATTTTTGTGCCGCCGTAGGGGTCCAAATCCACCATTTTCGGGGGCGTGCTTGTGTCGAAAATCTTTGGGCGACGGTCCCAAACCTTGCCGTCTTTCCGCAAAATATTTTTCGCCTCAATTTTGAAGATCACATTGCCCGTGGGATTTCCATCCTCGTCAATTTCCTGTTTCCACAGGTGATTTTTGACTAGGTCAATGTTTTCTCCAACGTGATCTTTATACATCGTTGCTAAGGACTTAATCAGCCCTTTCGCACTTTTCTCGGACACCCTCACCGATGCCCGGTATGTACCTAAGTCGTTGTACTTTTTGTCACCCTCCTTCAATGCAGGATATACTGCCTCTCCCAACGGAGTAACCAATCGCGGACTAGTGTTTTGTGCCAAAGTCAAATACCTCCATTTGAAACTTGTTGCCTAGGACACCGATAAGGTTTGCAATCATTGTCTGGGCCTGCGGCCAAGTTAGTGCAACACAATCAGTGTCGTTTTCAGAAAGTGTTCCTTCTTGCTGGATAAAAATTCCTGTAGGACCAGCGTAAAGGACAGTATTCAAGGGGGAAGAATCATCCTCAGTGTCGTTATCAACATCAGCGAAAAGACGCACCACATTTGTTGGTAGCTCGCGCTCATCATCCATTACGATACTCCAAACTCTGCTAACTCTTGCTGGACCTCGTAGTCATCTAGATCATCATATTTTTCCATTGCTCGTCCTCTCAAATCCTTCTGTATATCTAATAAGGGCAACAAATCCTGTTCATCGTCCCATGCCAATTGGTATGTGTTAGGAGAAAAAGAAATCATTGTTGATCACCTCCCTGATGTCGAAGTCACCGCGCACTGGCGCTGGTGGAAGTTTGTCTTGCTGGTCATCGTCAAGGATGCTCCTCACCTCTCGCTCAAAGTTGTCTATCACATCGTCGTCGCCAAAGATTTTGACGAACGCTGGCTTGATGCATTTATTTAAAAAGTCAGGCAGGTCAGAGACATGTACTCCAAAAGAGTCATGGATCATGTTGAAATACATCCGCCCTCGCCCTGTTCCGTCTTCAATCTCCAAGGCATGGTTGACTGCCTCTCGCATCACTGAGGCATCTAGGCTATGTACCCAGTTTGGAGCAACGCTGGACGCCATCCGCTTAGGGTCCAGTGCCTTTGTGTCATGGTGGATGTCTAGGCGTACCCTTGAGCCGTCTAGGAAGGTGCTGACACGCTCTGTTGTCTGAACATACCTAGCTTGCTGCACTGGCATGCCATCCGGTGTCCACCAGATCATAGGCAACGGTGTCTCGCTCTTGCTGATAAGCCTGCTAGCAGCCTGTAACCACCGCATGCACTCCCTAGCAGCAGGTATCGTATCATCAATTGCTTGCCAGATTGCACCAGCAACATAAGCAATGAATTTGCCATCGTTCTTGTCATGCGGCCAAGGGTGAGGCTCGCCTTTTTTCAGACGCTCTTGGATGCCATCCCGCGTATACTTCATACATGCGTGGAAGGTTCCACTGTAGGGCACGACCATCGTCGGACGTTTGGTCATAGCTCTGGATACACCAAAATCTACTGCCGCTTTCGCATACGGCATTTTCTCAGGGTCTGTTTCTGCGCGCATATGGTCCATCGCCCTGTCTGCGACAGCTTGATAAATGTCCTGACGCTGCTGGTTGTTTGTTAGGTTGACCCACCGCGCACCTTCCCTGTCTTTTAGTGCTGCTGAGAAAATCTGCATCCCTGAGCAAGTGGCATCTACATTTGCGGGCAAGTGACAAACGTAGCCATAACCTTCAGCGCGAAACTCGCTCCAAGCCATCGCCCACCTAACGAACTGGAAAGGCTCATCTGCCTCAGTCCATCGCAGATCACCAAAAGGATCGGCTGCTATCTCCAAGATCATCTGCTGGTTGTCCATCACCCAATCAACACGCGCTTGGAGACTGACCTTATCTTCGCCCCAGTGATTGGCACCAATGATTGCCAGCCAAGCAGCAGCCTCTTCGTTGTCGATGGGCTTGCCTTCCGCGTATTCGATCATGGCGCGAATGAAGTCTGGACCCTGGGTGTTGAATATTGCTGGCACAGGGTACAAGCGACCTCGACTGTCCGCTTGCAGCGGGAAGTATATTCGCTCGTATTTTGAAAATTTTCTGGCTACGTTGATTGACCGTGCGACCATCAGGCGCTTGCTGATACGCCGTCGATTTCTGTCATGGACCGCGTAGCAGTCGCGCCTGTACTGATCCTTGATCGGCCCTGGCTTATCCGCGCCAAGCGGGGCTTCCGGTATTTGCTCTTGCTCGTAAAGAGGCACCTCTGCAATCTCACGATTGCTTTCAAAAATGTGTTCCAGCAAATCGACAACAATTGGATTCACGCGGAAAGGTGTTTCTTGGATCGCGTTAATTGCGCGAAGCACTCTACTCATATCGACGTTGTTCAGTTCTTCTAAGAAGGTTCGCTTGACACCTTTGATCAACGGATATCGACTAACCTTGTCTGTGTAGTAACCTCCTCCATAAAGTCCTCCCTCCTCCCAAGGTTTTGGCGGTATAATCATTGGCTGATATACCGAAAAGATCGACTCGTTAGCAGCCATCCTTTCGCCTATCTTCTCAAGGAGTGCAGGGGTTGCTTGCACAATCTTCCTGCGCCGCTTTTGTTCTGCGACTTGGACGATCTGGATCATTCCAGTGCTGTCGCGGAATAGCTCCAATAACTTGACGCCTAGTTTGACCATCTCCGCTGTGGACCAGATTTTCCACTCCATCTCCATCTGGCGGAACTTGCGCTGCACGATGTCGCGGCGACGATGGCGGGAAAGGTTGTCCGCGTCGAAGGATCGCAGCATCTTTTTGGTGTACGCACGATAATTTGCGTGGAACCAGCGCATCCTCAATTCGTCGTGAAGCATCTGGCTGGATTTGATGGCAACTGCACTGGCTGCTGCTGTTTTTCCCTCCTTAATATGAATAGGGACAAAATTGAAAATTGCCTTAGAGAACAGATAGGCAACCGTGGGTACATCTAACTGCACCAGCAAATCAGCGACCTGACTGCGCCTTCCAGGCTTCCCTGCCTTGCTTTCTTCGATGAAATTTTCTATGGCGATTTCAAAAGGACGAATGCAATGCTCGACTACTGCCCTGCCGCAATGGGAGCTAGAGTAGTCGTTCCGCCGAGATGCCTTGTCATGCATTTTGTGGTAGCGACGAAGAGTTTGAACGTAGGAATCGCCTTCCAGTTCTTTTTGTTCCTGCAAAAGCTGCGCTGCTTTAATCATTGAGTGGCCTCTCCAGATTGGTAACAGATTAACTGTATTGGATACTGTTTGGTATGCATTAAGCCATTAAAAAGTGCCGTAGCCACAAGGGCTTAGGCACCCTTACAGGTATTTACTACCAAACATGCTTAGTTTAGAAGCGGATTAGCAAACCGTTATACCTCTATTTGTTGTTTAATTACAGCATATTAGGGTTTTGATAACACCAAATGGTACGTTTTTGCACCATCCCTGTTACCATTAACTATCAACAAGTTAGCTGGCGGAGGGAGGGGGACTCGAACCCCCGCTACCCTATCGGGTAGATGGATTAGCAATCCACTGCATTACCACTCTGCCATCCCTCCAAACGCAGCATTAGCTTACTAGCGTAAGGTGGGGTGCGCGTCCAGCATCGCTCTGCAAAATATCATCTGTGGGTATCATCGAGAACAGCGAGGAAGGTGCGAGGTGTGCGTAGCGCATTGTCGTCTGGATCGTCAGGTGCCCCATCCACTCCTGCACGCGCTTCAAATCTTTGGCTTGCATAACGAATTCGCTGGCAACTGTGTGGCGCAATACATGCGGGACAAAATCTGGATCGTCGCCCAGCCCTATATGTTTCTGCGCACGCACAAAGCGGTGGTAGTAGCTCTTGTAGCTGATCCCCTCGAAAGGTTTCGACCAGCCAAGCGATTTGAAATACGCCAGCGCCTCTTGGGCTGGCCTAAGTAGCGGCTGAGTGCGAGGGCGACCGTTCTTTGTGTACCAGAAGGTCACAACCGGGTACTGAGTCTTGGCCCCTGTCTTTGGATCAACATGCGTAGCCTGTGGACCTGTCCCCCAAGGCGCTGAGATATCCTTCCATTCGATGGGGTATCCCTCCCCGCTATTGCGAGGTGTCTGCATGATCTCCCCACACCTGTTACCTTGTGCCAGCAAAAACCTTGTCACATGGTAAGAGACATCATCTCCAAACAATTTGAAAGTTTGTAGTAACAAGGCTTGCTCGTCTTTTGTCAGAAACCTTATGCGTCCCTGGCTCTCCTTCATGCGAGGAATATCGGGGAGTCGTGTAATAATGCCCACACTTTTGCAGTGTTTCAAAAGCTGCGACAAGCAGCTAAGTTTCCGGTTAATCGTGGCATTTGTGTTACGCCTAGCCTTGCAATCATCCACAAACTGTACAATTCTCGCAGTGGATATCGCAGTAATTGGTGTGTTTGCTCCAAAAGTTTTGACCAAGTTATGCGTCATGCGGAGCATGTCTACATCGCTTTTGGTCTTGCCCCAAATAGTATCGTGTGCCTTTAGCCAATAGCTCGCAGAGCCACCAACCTGCACTGTGTGAGCATCTGGATAGGCGATGCCTTGCGCCTTGTGGAGCGCGCATAAATGACTGAAGGCTTCCGCCTGATCTTTGTTTGGGAAGGTGCCTGTGATCACCCGCTGCTGGAGCGGATCACGCACTGCAACACGCCAGCTTTTCCCGCGTTGTGTTATGCTCATAAGCGCGCTCCGTATGGGACAGTCATAATGTACCGTGTGGCTTCCTGCACCCAAGTGTCATATGTCCATTTAGGGACTGTCCACCCTTTAATGCTGCACCCGTGATCCTCCAATGTCTTGCAGTGATCTGGCAAATTATCCAGCCTCTGGATGTTCAAAGGTCTAGGGGCGAGTCCCGCCTCATCCTCCATCGATGAGGCAAGGTCTGCCCTGTCGGCTGTCAGTGCTGCTACCAATGTGTGCTTGGAGAATCCAGGCAGCTTCGTATCCGCCCTGTATATGTGATCTAGCCACGCAACACCGTCCAAGGCAGGCTCACTCAGGTAGCTATCTAAATATGCGATATCGTCTTTGCTTTTTAGCTCAACCAAATAGGCTTTAAAACTCATGTGTGGTTAATCCCCCATAAGCTCATTGACCTTCGACAGGAACGCCTCGCCTTTTGGCGTCACAGTGACAATCTTATATCTCCTGTCCCTTGGGTCTGGATCGATGGACAAAAAGTCCATGCCGGGTGTTTCAAACCGTCGCCACTTGCACCAGTAGTTTATGTTGCGAGAGGTCGTAGCGTTGGCGACACCCATCCTCTCCTCAACGTCACGCATTGTTATCCCTGGGTCATCCGCGACGATCAGAAAGGCTTCGATCTGAAACATCGTCATGGATTTATCTAGCGACCTGAGATATCTGGTCAGAGTCCTTAGTCTTCTAATAGCCTGCATATTCCCCTATCCCTGTGCGAGGGGAGAAGTATGATGGTAGAAAATTTGACCGCGAAGTGTCAGCAAATGTCAGATCAGGAGTATACCCTAGACTCCTCAAAATAGCCCCTGATCCAAGACCAATTTGCGTGCATACAAAATTGGAAATGTTCGCACGGCTCACCTCATAGGCAGGCCGAGACTTTAATAAGATGGAGTCTAGCTCCGCTCCAGTTGGATCGAAGTCAGTGTCAGAAAATGTCAAGCTGCTTACTGTGTTTCGCAGCACTGGTAATACAGCGTCTAGTGCGTGGGGCTCCCCCATTACCTCTTCGTAATCTGCGAGTAACTCCGAAACCAGTTCGACCTCGAAGTTGTATTCTTTTTTGGTATGTATGTTGGCCGCGCCTTGCGTAACATATTCTATGACATTTTTGGGAAGCGCCAAATCCAAAGCTAATTGTATGTTTCTTTGGCTGAGATTTGTGATGGTAGACGTTAACTGTTTGTAAGCGGCAGGATTAAGCGACTTTGCCGTCAAAATTAGGATACGCCCTTCGATGCAATAATGCAGGGCTATGCCTATTTTCTGTTCCCAAGTGACAGATACAGATTCCCAACTGCTCATATTCCCTACCACGCTCCATGTTACTAGGCCACACATATATTGTCACATACTGGTTGGAGGGAGTCAAGGGTGCGCTTTGGGAAGGTGATAGGCACTTCTACTCGCAGCTTGCCAGCCTACTAATTATGGCCCTCTCCCCTCCTGGCACACTATATCTTGACAGAACGTGGGTCATGTATCCGCTTGGGTGATACTGCTCAAAATATGACACAATTCCTGTATCCAATACCGATTGGTCTGGACTCTCCATGCATATCCTCACCTCATTGCCCGCACCAGGGTCTTTGTGATGCAGCACTGTGATTTTCAAATCTGACATGCGGGAGTACTCCTAGCTGTGCAGGAAGGTGATAGATGATTAGGATCAGATGACCTTATAGATTGCGAATGATTCGCATTTAGCCTGGATGCGTTTGATAATCGTTCGCATTTGGCAGGCAAAAGAAAAGCCCGGAATAAACCGGGCTAGACTTTTGGGATATCTAATAAGGGCATTAATATAAGCGCAGCGCCTTATTAGCTTGACGCATATTGGTAATGGCGATTACCGCTTGCGCCCTAGGATGCAATTCAAACATCCGTTGAATTCTTTTTGGGAATCGGTGGGCGCTGTACTTTTCAATGCGTTCGCAGTATGGCGGGATAGAACAAGGATGCATTACGCCGCCCCCCGCACCACAAAGCCGCTTTCATCGCGCTTTGCCTTGCGGCCCTTTGGCGATAGGCCAACGATGAATCCGCGTTTGCCTTGTTTGTCCAAGTGCCGCAAATCGTGCTGGTCGCCATCAATTACCGGGCGGCGCATGTAAGTAAGCGGGAGTCCATCCGCGAAAACAACGGCGACATTAACTCCAGCGTTTAGTGCGCGCTTGCATTCCGACTCGTTTATTTCGGAACGGCTAAACGTTAGATGTAGATTCTTTGGCTTATCCGTTGATAGTACGCGGGATAGTATCTTTGTGTAGTCAACGAATTGAACATGCGGGAACAATTCGAAAATATTGCGGTTATCGTGCGCTGCGATTTTGATGCGCTCAAATGGGATATCTTGCGAACCATTTAGTCGCACGCAAAGCTTGAGTCCTAATTTTCTGGCGCGGCGTTCCAGCTTGATAATGTGATAGATCGCCTCATGCATGAATCGCTGTGGATCGTTGAAAAATGATTCAGTCTTACGAATGCGGGAGCGTCGAACGTTGTTTATGTCGCGTTCCAAGTCTGCGACAAACGATGCTTGGCCAGAATACCACCCTAGGCAAAGCGCAATGCAACCGGGCGACGCATTGGCACAAAGATTGCCGCGCCCTGCACTTTTATACGGTGCCATATAATTGATTGCATTTAGGTAGCCAAATTTAGAAGCCTTGATTGCTTTCGGGCTGTCCACGCTGAAAAAACGTTGGAATTGTATAGCTTGTCCCATGATTGGAATCCTCTTCTAATCGGTATGATTTATTGCAGACAAATAACGGGCTTGCGCCCATTGATCGCGCACTATGTCGCGGGCTGATTTGGCAATGTCCATTCCCCGCAATTCGCATTCGGCAATGAAATCTTTATCATTTGCAATCATCCCGATTGCAGTTGCTTCATGCATCCTGTTCGCTTTGTATTCGCGTTGCGCTGTGAGGTAATCGCCGTTGCATAGCTTTGGATTGATTGAGCGAATGTTCATCTATTGGACTCCTAGTTCTGCATGGTCGAACACTGGCACATCATCGCGGTCAATCGCGGGCGGCGAATCTATTGTTGTGATAGATGATAGGTGCTGTGCGTCATCAACAAGCCACGCGATTATCTCGACATGCTTATTCGTCACAAGTGCTTGATATTCCATATGTCAGACTCCTATGATTGGTATGGGTTAACTTAAAAGACGCCTAGGGATTCCAGCACAACGCGGTCGCGGTCTAAATGGCGAACGTCCGCGCCGTGCAATGATTTGTCGATTGCGTCATATATGGCTTGTTGGCGTTCGTTGAAAAAAAGCATATGACCTATTCCCATTTTATAGGGATTCGCATGGGCAGTTATTGCTTGCCATGCTGCCGCGCCGTCGGTGCCCATTGGTGGACACTTGGCTTTTAAAGTGCCCTTGTTTTTTCCGCGTGACACTAGCGCCGCATCAATCGCGGTAATACATATGTCGCGCATTTCTTTACTTGTCATGTTACAGACTCCTATATTCGCGAGTGACACAGCACGACACACAAAGACGGCCGATTTTTATGAAACGCAAGCCCCCAACTTTTCGCGTTGACATGTTGAAGAGTCCGCGACGATTTCGCGGAAGCGGCTTAGGTGACAGGTCGAGTCCATATATGTTTTGAATCATCATTGGATTATTTCCCTTTAAGAGCCAATCGAATCCTTTCGGACCGCTCTTGTTCTGTTAACGCCAATGCTTGGCGCAGATAGGCGTTGTTCTGTTTGCGAATTTTAAGTATGCGGCGATCTTCCGGTGACATGATCCAATAGTCATATGCTTTTCGTAAGATGGTCATGTTAACGCCCCCACACATCGGTAATCCCATGAGTCGGGACGTATGAATTATTTTTGATAGTAGAGGCTGATTCGTGCGTGTTGATATAGTCGCGCACGTCGTCGCCGGTTCCGGTATGGTCGCGGTAGTCAGCGAGTCCGAGGCGCTCGCGTTCTGCGAAATATTCTTCGATTTCTTTTGATGTAAATTTTGACATTGTTCGACTCCGTTTTGGTGTTTGTTGATAGTCAGAATATAGATACCATTCGGTATGGAGTCAATAAAAAAATACGAAAAAAAATAAAAAAACACCGGAAGAAAAAAACAGGCAACGGGCGCAGAATCGGCAACGCGACGGCCCTATATAATAGCGTATCAATCCCGTGACAGGCGCGAAACGGATATTCAAACCGTGATAGATGGCCGAATTCTGCGGTTTGCGGCATATCATGGTGCGATTTTGGAAAATAGAGGGGGGCGGGCCCCGATTTCTCGCAATCTAGAGGGATATAGCGACCCACCACGGGGGAATTTCGCTCGGAAGGTTAACTTATTAACGCTTCAGATTTTTCTACCAAAATCCATTAGATACCCAATGGTAGATTATATTAGGAAGAAACATTACAGAGGCAATCACAAGTATCCTCAGTACACCCACAGTCCTCACAGGTACACACTGAGGAGCAAGTCTCTTGACTTCTAGGTACAGAGTCTTGCTGTGAGTTGTCTCTTACATCTGGAGGTGTCTTATAGGCTTCGCTCTCTTGGTTGTCGCTAAGTGACATCTCTAGATTCATCTCATACTGTTGTCTCATAGCTCTCTATTTACACTCTCTCTACTACATCTAAAGTGTCCCTCTCTGAGACTCTTTGGAGGGGGGACAAGCATTGCCTCAGAGAGGGACTATAAAGACCTCTTTAGACATCAAGGAGGAAAAGGGGGAGTCCATAAAAGAGGTCTTTAATTGGTGTCTTTAATTGTCTAAGAGATTTATCTCTATATACTTCCTAAGAATTCCTAAGAACTCCTAAGAGAATCTTTAATGTGTAGTGTATAACCCCCCAGGGGTATCACTTCTATTTAGGCCATAAATTATTAGTTCATCCAAATCAAAGGCTTAGATGCCATGTTAGTTTTTCTATTGACCATAGGGTTGTTCACAGCATCCATGAAGTCATCAAGTTCAGCTTGAAGTGCCTTAGAACGCTCATCTAGAACGCCTAAAGCCTCATCTCTACTCATCTGTTCTACCCAGTACCCCACAGCCATAGCTAGAGCGTCTAGCCTATCGTCGTGTCTCAAAGCGCCTCTCTCATAGGTCACTCTGGTCATCTGGTAGATCAATTGCTTACTAAGCCTAGCAGATTGGTCGTATCTCTGGGCTGTGCTGTAGTCGTCTTCAATGACCTGGGGATCAATCACTAGCTTATGCCTAGCCATCACAGGCTCTATGGTGTCTATGATCCTCTTTTCTTTCTGGCTGCTGTGTTTGACCTCTTCAATCATCACAGGGTGTGTCTTATTCAAGACAGGGGTAAGCAGCTTGGTGTACATGCCATCACCAAAGTTGCTTTCAACAATCACAGCATTCACTGAGTGATCTTTAGCTATTCCAGCTAGTGTCTTCAGCGTCTGGTCATCATAGCCGCCTTTAAGACCTCCACAGGCTGTCACAAAGAGGAACCCATTGAGCATCTTGACCACAGCGTACCCTGTCTCATCCTGGCCTCTACCAGAGGGGTCTATAGCCATCACAGAGCCTGTGTATTCGATGACATTCTCTCTATCGATATGCATTGGTGCATACATGTAGTCGCCATTCATAGCGACATTAGTGAGCCTATCCATCCTTCTGTCTTCATCAGGCCCCCAGGTGATCTGCATGGGTGCCATGACCTTGTCACAGGACATCACAATTAAGTCCCTGACCTTCAATGGATACCTCTCAACGTCAGACAACTGAGTATTCAACATGAACTGGAGAGAGAACCCAGCTTTACCGTAGGATGCCTTACGCTCCAGTAGGTCTTCAGTGTCAAACCTGTCAGGGTCTGTAGGTTCCCCGTCGTCAATCCCTAGGTCACAGATAAACCTAGACAGGGTATTCCCATATTGTAGCTCTTCTTTATGGCTAGGTTTCAGTGCGGGCCATACCCGTAGTTCATACCCACGATCTGCTAGTGTCTGGTAGACGCTATCTTCAGTCTGAGGGGTTCCTAAGTAGATTATGCGTCCCCCTGGAGACAGCACAGCGTCAAACTCCTTGACTTGCTCAGAGAGTTTGTCTCGCATCTGCTGAGTAGCTGAGTTATTAGGAACTTCAACGTCATCAGCGATGATCAGGTCACCACGGGAGCCTGTTAGCTGCCCAGTGATCCCTACAGACTTCACTGAGGGAGCATGGGCAGCTTTTGCAGGACCAACATCGAAGGCAATCTTAGATGATCGCTGGTCTTCCTTGGGTTTTAGGTGCTTGAGAAATGGCACCTCTGAAATAAGCCTGAGAGTGAACGTCGAAAACGCATCCGCTCTTTCCTTAGACGCACTGACAACGAGTATTTTCGTTTCGGGGTTTCTGTAGAGTTGCCAGAGCGTAAATGCGGAGGTAATCCACGATTTACCGACTCCTCGAAATGCCTGTACGCAAGATCGCTTTGGACCATGTTGTATATAGGTTGCAATGTCGTATTGTACCGGAGTTGGAGGTGGTAGATTTAGATGTTTCCAGATTAGGAAGAGGAACTTCCTAAAATCCTCTGAAATAACGTCCTCAGATCGTCGCTGAGTGGCTCTCTTGGATGTCTTGGCTACCCTGCCCCCAGAAACACCCTTATCCTTCTGTGTGGGCTTCCTAGTGGCCTTAGAGGGCATTTAGGCTTTTCTCCCATAAAATTCTGGAAAATTAGTGCAGAGATTCCTCATCAAAGATAGGAATGCTCTCAATTAATTGAGCTAGAGGGCTGTCCTCAACAGGCTGCGCTTCGATGTTGTTGTCCTTTAGGAATTTCACAGCAACAGAAAGTTCCTGACTTGAGGCTTCCCCACTCTTAAC
>CEVA01000872.1_pt1 | contig 35628 bp, 27 predicted proteins | sample 361521 | NCBI WGS metagenome assembly CEVA01 (sample SAMEA2622823, study PRJEB7988) | marine metagenome | isolation source: saline water (ENVO:00002010), including | reverse complement strand
GCTCACCACCGACGTCCAGCACCGGCTCATCTGGAGCGAGTTCATTCGCCTCGACGGCGCCGGCGACTGGAACGGCGTCCACGAGATCACCGACACCGCCAAGACGCAGATTCTCATCGCCGCCCCCACCTCCACCGCGCCCGACACCGTCACCATCACCAAACCCAACCCCATCATCCAGGCACTGCGCAGCCGAGATATTCAATTCTCCATCAAGCTCTCGCTCATCAGCTGCACGCTCACCACGCTGCTTTCGCTGTGGGTCGCCGTGCCCATCGGCTACGTGATGAGCCGGTTCGATTTTCGCGGCAAGACGATCATCGACACGCTGCTCGACATCCCCATCGTCCTGCCGCCGCTCGTGGTCGGCCTCAGCCTGCTCATCCTTTTCCGCTACCTGCCCGACTGGCTCAGCGACGCCGTCGTTTACAAGTGGCCCGCCGTCGTGCTCGCGCAGTTCATGGTCGCCTGCGCCTTCGCCGTGCGCACCATGCGCGTGACGTTCGACCAAATCCCGCAACGCTTCGAACAGGTCGCCCTCACTCTGGGCTGCAACCGCCGGCAAGCCTTCTGGCGCGTCATCATGCCGCAGGCCAAGGGCGGGGTGCTTGCTGCCGCGACGCTCGCTTGGGCGCGCGCGCTGGGTGAATTCGGGCCCATCCTTGTCTTCGCCGGCGCCACGCGGCAGAAGACCGAGGTGCTGCCCACCAGCGCCTTCCTCGAGCTGCAGGCCGGGCGCACCGAGGGCATGCTCGCCGTTTCGCTCATCATGATCGCCGCCGCGGCCATCGTTTTCATCATCGCCCGCACACTCGGCATGAAACGCATCTTTGCATGATCGCCCTGGAGAACATCGCCCTGCGCCAAGGCAGCTTTGAGTTGAAGGACGTCAACCTCGAGCTGGCCGCCGGCGAGTACGGCGTGTTGATGGGCCGCAGCGGCTGCGGCAAGACGACCATCCTTGAGGCCGTCTGTGGCTTGCGCAAACTACAGGGCGGCACCGTGCGCCTCGGCGAGGAAGACGTGACGGACCTGCCGCCCGCCGAGCGTGGCGTCGGCTATGTGCCGCAGGACCGCGCGCTGTTCCCCACGCTCATCGTGCGCGAGCAGCTCGCCTTTGCCCTCGTGCTGCGCGAGTTGCCGCAGGGCGAAATTGCCGCGCGCGTCGATGAACTCGCCGAACTGCTGGGCATCACGCACTTGCTCGACCGTGCCCCCGAGAAGCTCAGCGGCGGCGAGGCCCAGCGCGTCGCCCTCGGCCGCGCCTTGGCGCACAAGCCCAGAGTTCTTTGCCTCGACGAACCTCTCAGCGCGCTGGACGAGGAACTGCACGAGGAAATGTGCCAGCTCCTCGAGCACATCCACCGCGAGACCGGCGTGACCATCCTGCACATCACCCATAGCCCCAGCGAGGCCCGGCGGCTGGCGGGCTGTCATTTCCGGATGGAAGATGGCAGGGTGACGCGGGAAGAGTAATCACTGATGACTGATCACTCAACCGAACTGACCTCCCTTGAGCGCGAGGTCTACTCGTGGCAGACCACCGTCGACGGCTTCGGCGAGGAGGGGCAGCGCAAGCTGAAGGGAGCGACCGTGCTCGTTAGCCGCATCGGTGGGCTGGGCGGGCTGGTGGCGTACGAGTTGGCGGCGGCGGGGGTGGGGCGGTTGATCCTCGCGCACGCGGGCGACCTCAAGCCACCGGACCTCAACCGGCAATTGCTGATGACGCATGACGCGCTGGGCACTTCCCGCGTCGAGTGCGCCGCGCGGCGGCTGAAGGAGCTCAATCCGCGACTCGAGGTCACTGCCATTGCCGAGAACATTAATGAGGGCAACGCGGCGCGAATCACTGCCGAGGCGGACGTGATCGTTGACTGCGCGCCGTTGTTTGAGGAGCGCTTCCCGATGAACGCCGAGTCCGTGCGACAGCGCAAGCCGCTAGTCGAGTGCGCGATGTACGAGCTGGAGGCGCACATCACCACCTTTGTGCCCGGGCAGACGGGCTGCCTGCGGTGCCTGTACCCGGAGGCTCCTGACTATTGGCGGCGGCGTTTTCCCGTCTTCGGCGCGGTGTCGGGCATGGTCGGCTGCCTCGGCGCGATGGAGGCCATCAAGCTCATCGCCGGCCTCGGCCAGCCGCTCCTCAACCGCCTGCTCACCTGCGACCTGCGCGCCATGACGTTTAAAACTGTAAACCTGCGGCCCGATCCGGGTTGCCCTGAGTGCGGCGACAATGTTAAGGTGGGTTGATGCGACTGGTTGCGCTTTTCCTGCTGCCCATCGCGGCGGCGGCCGCGGACTGGCCGACATATCTCCGCGATGCCGCCCGCTCCGGCATTTCCGGCGAGCAGTTGGCGTTTCCGTTGAAGGAGGCGTGGGTTCATCGGTCGCCCCACAAGCCCCGGCCCGCCTGGCGCGGCCCGGCCAAGCGCGACCTTTACAACAAGCACTTCGGCCTCCACAACCGGCAGACTTTCGATCACGCCTATCACGCGATCGCGAACAGCGACTGGGTGTTTTACGGATCGTCGGCCGATGACCAGCTCTATTGCCTCGACGCCAAGACCGGCCGTGTGCGCTGGACGTTTTTCGCCGAGGGCCCCATCCGCCTCGCGCCCACGCTCCACGAGGGCCGCCTCTATTTCGGATCCGACGACGGCCATGTCTACTGCGTGACCACCGCCGGAAAGCTGGTCTGGAAAACGCGAATTGGCCCGCGCGATTATCGCATCGCCGGCAACGGGCGGATCATCTCGGCTTGGCCGGTGCGCACGGGCGTGCTCATCGACAACGGCACGGCCTACGCGGCGGGCGGGATGTTCCCGAGCGAAGGCGTGCACATCTGCGCGCTGGAGGCTGGCACCGGCCGCGTGCAATGGCGCTCGGAGCAGACCGACCTCACGGCGCAGGGCAACATATTGTTGTCGGCTAAGCACCTCTACGTGCCCGCCGGCCGCGCCAGTCCGGTGGTGTACGACCGCGCAACCGGCAAGCGCCTGCGCACCCTCGGTGGTCCCGGCGGCACGGATGCGACGTTGTCGGGCGACACGCTGGTGGTTGGCCCTGGGCGCACTGGGCAGCTGTGCCTCATCCCCTCCGGCTGGAACAAGGTTTTTGCCACGCTCGACGGCACGCATATGATTGTGACACCGGAGCGTTTCCTTGTCCACGGCTTGGGCGAGATGCGTGCAATTAATCACCCGAATTTCCTGAAATGGGAGGCCGAGCGTCAGTCGGTGAGGGTGCAAATCAATCAGCTGGATGGGCAGATAAAGAATGCTCGCCGTGGCAAACCTGTACCCAAGCCTCTGGCCGCGCTGAACATCGATTTGGCCACCCTGAAGGCGCGCTTGGCTGTGATAGAAAAGGAGCTGCTCGCCTGCGAACTTTGGAAGCGGCCCAGTGACTATCCCGACGCGCTCATCCTTGCGGGCGACACCATTTTCGTGGGCGGTAAAAACGTTGTCGCTGCGTTTAGCGTTGGCAACGGCGTGGAGGCTTGGCGGCACGCGGTGAAAGGCCGTGTATTTGGCATGGCCGTGGCGCACGGTCGCCTGCTGGTGAGCACGGATGAGGGCGTCATTCATTGCTTTAGGGCGGGGGATGCACGATGACGGATTTGAGGCATCTTGGTTGCTCGTCGAGGGTGGAGGTATTGTTCAAGCCGGCAATCATAGTTGGTTTATTGTTAATGACAATGACCAACCTGTCGAATGCCGCCGAGGGGCCGATGTATCATTGGCTGTTCGAGCCGTTGCGCACGAAGGATAAGATAGTGCAGCCGATGGAGGGTAAAGTGCCCGCGCGTTTCAATGGTTCTGCGCGTATCGAGGCAGAGAACGGTCCGTCACATCTCGCCTTGAGTGGCGTGGGGCATCGCGTTTGGGTGGCGGACGGGCTGGAAGGGTTTGCCTTGCCGCAAAAGGAAATCACCGTGATGGCGTGGGTGAAGGTCGATCGGCCGCTACGCTGGGGCGGCATCTGCGGCGTCATTCAGGACAACGGAAAATATGAACGCGGCTGGGTGCTGGGTTACGAGAATCAACGGTTCAATTTCGGCCTCAACTCGGAAGGCACCGAGGTAATCACTTACCTGAAAGATTCAGTGGACTACGTGAAGGGTCACTGGCACCACGTGGCCGGCGTGTATGACGGCGCGGAGATGCGACTGTACGTAAACGGCAAGCTACGCGCCACCTCCGCCGCGCAGAAGGGCGCCATCCGCTACCCGCCGCAGGCGTTATTCGAGCTGGCGGCGTATCACGACGACGATGAGTTTAACCGGCTAGCGGGCGGGCTGCACGAGGCCGCCGTGTGGTCGCGCGCGCTGAAGGGCTCGGAGGTGGAGGCTTTGTTTAAAGGCAAGGCGGATAAGTTCCCCCTGCCGCCGCAGCCGGTGGAGATCGTGAGTGGGCCATTTGTGGGCTGGGCGGGTCGCACCACCGTGAAGGTCGAGTGGGAACTGGAACAATCGATGACTGCGCGCGTGGTGTTTCGCTCCAGCGGCGGACAGAAGCTGGAGGCCAAGGTCGCCAGCAGCGCGGCGCGGCACATCGTGACCATGCGTGGCCTGTTGCCCGACACGGAATACACCTACCGCATCCACGCCAAGCGGGCGGATGGCCGGGAGTTTGTCAGCAAGCCGTATAGTTTTGATTCCTCTTTTTACTATCGTCTGCCGGACATCCCTGTGGTGCCTTCGCCATTTCCGGATGACCGGCTGGCCAAGGCCGTACGAAAGGTGGCTGACATTATTTTGAGGCAATCAAAGATCCGTCAGGGCTACTGCCTCGTGTTGGGGAGCGTGGAGGGAAGGCTGGCGCATGAGCTGGCGCGGCGCACGGATTTGCAGGTGGTGGTGGTGGAACCCGATGCGGAAAAGGCGCAGGCCGCGCGGCGGGCCCTGAGCCGGGCAGGGCTGTACGGCATCCGAGCGAGCGTGCATCACGATGGTTTCGATGACCTGCCTTACGGTCCGTATTTCGCAAACCTGATCGTCTCGGGCAGCCTCTTGCTGGACGGCAAGCTGCCGGGGAAAAGCGGCGCGGAGCTGCAGCGCGTGCTGCGGCCGGCAGGTGGAAAGGTGGTGCTGGTTCCAGGTGAGGGAGAAAGTTTAGACTTGGAGACGTTGAAATCATGGCTGGGTGATCCCCACCAATCGGGTGTGACGCTCAGGGCGGCAAAGGATTTGGTGGTGCTGGAGCGACTGCCGTTGAAGGGCGCGGGCGAATGGACACACCAGTACGGCAGCCCGGACAACACGACCAACAGCCGCGATGACCTCGTGCGTGGGGAGATGGGCGTGTTGTGGTGGGGCGAACCGGGTCCGCGGCCGATGCCCGATCGTGGCGGCCGCAATCCCGCGCCGCTCGCCGCCAATGGCCGCTTGTTCGTGCAGGGCGACCGCATGTTCTTCGGCATGGACGCCTACAACGGCTCGATTCTCTGGACGCTGTCCGCGCCGGAAATCCGCCGCTCCAACCTCCCTCGCGACGGCAGCAACATGGCGGCGTCGGAGGATTTCCTGTATCTCGCCGCTGGCGGCCACGCGCTGGGCATCGACGCGCAGACAGGCGAGCGCAAGCTGCGCTTTGACGCGCCCAAGGGGCGACACTGGGGGTACATGGGCGTCGTGGACGGGCGGTTGATCGGCACAGCGGTGAAGCCTCACTCGGCGTACGTGGCCGATGTCGGCGAATGGTACGATAGCGTCAAGGCGCCCGACGTCGGCCGGCTGGCGAGCGAGGAGGTGTTCAGCTTCGACCGCCGCACCGGCAAGCGCCAGTGGAGCTACAAGGGCGGGCTGGTGATGAACTCCACCATCACGGTGGCCGATGGTGTGATGTACTTTGTTGAGAGCCGCAACGACGAGCCGCGCAAGTTGGCAACCAGCCGCATCGCGCCCAGTTCCTTAAACAAGCAGCACCTTGTGGCGCTGGACATGACGAATGGCCGCATGCTGTGGGAGCGCCCGGTGGATTTTTCCAAGTGCGAGAATATGCTCTACCTTATTCACTCCAAGGGCACACTGGTTGCCAGTGGCAGCGACCGCCACAAGGAGTATCATCTGCATGCGTTCGACGTGAGCTCGTCGGCACTGCGATTCGGCACAGACAAGCCGGAGGTGCCTAAGCTATGGTATGCGAACCCGCCTGTGAATCCCAAGGATAAGGATGACCGCAACCAGCATCATGGTGGCCATCTGCAGCACCCCTTGGTGGTGGGCGGCAAGCTGTTTTCCGACAACCGTGCGTTTGACCTGCGAACCGGCAAGCGTCTGCCCATAAAGCTGCCTTCGCGCCGTGGCTGTGGGCTGATGGCTGCCAGCAAACACAGTATGTTTTACAGACACTACTTCCATGGCGTTTGGGACTTGGAAAAGGACACGAAGATTCAGCTCGAAGGCATCCGCAGCGGCTGCTGGCTGGGCATCATCCCCGCGCAGGGATTGATGCTTGCGCCGGAGAGCAGCAGCGGTTGCTCGTGTACACATTCCATCCAAACCTCGGCTGCGTGGGCGCCGCGTAATGCCTTGAAGCAGCCGAAGAAAAAATAAAGCCGGCTAGAGCTTTGCCTCATTCTTGACACAGTGTATCACGGGTGATTTTGATTGAGGGTTGAGAACTGAGGACCGAGGGTGGGGCTGTGAGTTCGGATCGATCTCGAATTTTAAAGTTTGGCGGAGGGATGTTTGCGGTGGCGCTGGTCGGATACGGGCTTTTGTACAGTCTGGACAGCGAGTTGCGGCGCGGCGCGGGGCCGTGGGAGATGGATTTTTCGGTGAGTGGGACAGGGGAACCGGTTGTGCGCATTCGACAGGAGGGGTTGGGGATTTCAGGATTCGAGATTGTGTTTCCGGGTGAAGCTGTGCCGGAGGGTTTTGTGCCAGAGACCCTGCGGTTTGATGAGGTGGCTCCGAGGAATGCGCCGGTGCCATTTGGCCGCTGGGTGTACCATGATCTGACGATTTTGCCGGGTGTGGTGACGCTGGAGTTGTTTTCGGAGATCAACGGGACACGGCGGCATGAGGTGGAATTGGTGCCGCGCAGGCTTTTTGTGAACCGGAAAGGGCATGAATGGCAACGCAAAGGGGAATTACGGCTGAGACAGGGAGAGAAATTTACCGGCGGGGCACCGGATGCTGAGAGTTCGCGAGGGCGCCAGGGGAGCAGTTGGTGGCTTTGGCTGGTGGCGTTGACGCCGGTTTTGTTTGTGGCGGGGGTGTTTATTCTGAAGCGCCGCCCGGTCGACGCAGGGGAAGGGGGGGGCTCTTGAGCGCCTCGGCGGCGAGGGTGCCGATTTGCCTTCGCAATGGAACTACATTGCCTTGGCCGTCGGGATGCAGTCGGTTACAGAGGAATATGACAAAGGTGTGGGATGCTGGGTCGATCCATATCGAGGGCCCAGTAAAACCTGTATGACCGAATGAGCCGATGGGAAAATGGGCGCCGCGGGGACTGCTGTAAACTGTATCGACATCCCAGCCTAAAGCCCGGCGGGCAGGACGGTTTTTGGCATCCTTTTGCTCTGGGTTTTGGATGCGGACCCATTCCATCACGGTTTCCTTCTTGAAGATGAGCACGCCATCCAGTTCTCCGCCGTTGAGGATCATGCGGCAGAAGCGGGCGAGGTCTGGCGCGGTGGTAAACAACCCTGCGTGGCCAGCGATGCCTCGGGTTTTGCGTGCCCAGGGGTCATGGACGGTGCCGTGCAGCCAGCGGCCATTCTCCAGTGTGGTGGGGGCAATGCGGTTGTGTTTTGATGGTGGCGGGTTGTAGCCGGTGTCCTTCATCTTTAATGGGTTAAAGATTTCCTGTTGGCAGAAGGTGTCGATGGGGTGTTTGCTGGTTCGCCGGATGATTTCGTTGAGGAGTTGAAAGTTGATGTCACTATAGATGAAAACCGTGCCAGGCGGGTGCTGGGGAATCTCGGCGCAGCACTTGGCTATGCATTCGTCATGACCATCCCAACCCTCCAGCGAAATGCCGGGGCGCAATCCACTGGTGTGGGTGAGCAGGTGGCGAATGGTGATGGCATCGCGGCCATCGCTGGCAAACTCCGGGAGGTGCTGGGCAACCTTGTCGTCGAGGCCAAGCTTGGCTTGCTCCCAAAGGCGGAGCACGGCGGGGGTAGTGGCCACCGCCTTGGTGAGGGAGGCCACGTCATAAATGCTGTCGAGATGTGCTAGTGCGTGTTTGGGTTTTTCGCTGAGCTTGCCGTGAATTCTGGTATCGTGAACGCCGTTGTGTTCAATCCATGTCACTGCGCCGGGAAGATGGCCAGCGGCGCGGGCTTTCCCGATGGCTGTACTGATGGCGTGCAGTTTGTTCAGGTGAAATGTGGAGAGCAGCGCGGCGGATGGGGGGGGCGCCTCTGGCCAGCGAATGCACGCGGTGAGCAGACCGAGGGCGATGAGTGGAGCGCAACGCATGCGCAAGGATAGGCTCGGCCTGCGATTGGCTCAAGTGGCTTCTAGCTTGCGGAGGGGATACTTTTCTGCGACAAAGGGTGAGCCTCATGATGATCGCACGGATCGTTATTTTCAACTTGGTGTTCGCGTGTGTCTGGTTCGCGCGCGGGCAGGCGGAATACCAACAGGCGCCCGAATCCATTCAGCCTTTCTTCAAAGGTCGCCCGATGCCGCGGGTTTCAATGAGTCCAAACGGGGAGTATCTGCTGATTGTGCAGGGGGTGCGATTCCAGCGCATCGAAGATTTGTCACGTCCGTACCTTGGCTTGGCGGGGGTACGGATTGACCCGGTCAACAACGGCCCGGCCCATCCGGTTTATTACACGGAGTTCCGGTTGTTGCGCATGAGCGATGGGAGGGAGGACAAGCTGCCCATGCCGGGCGGACGATCGCGTTTTAGCCTGCCGGTTTGGTCGCCGGATGGCAGCCGGTTTGCCTGCCTGCGTTACCAAAATGATCAGGTGGAAATCTGGGTGGGCAACCCTGCGCGACGCACATTGTCGCAGGTAAGAAACGTGCGGATCAATGCCGCGTTCGGACGGCCGTTTCAGTGGATGCCCGATGGGAAGAGCTTGTTGTGTCAGGTAATCTCAAGTCGCCGAGGCAAACCGCCTTCCCGGGGACGGCTTGCGCTGGGGCCATTGATCCAGGACACGCGCCCGGACAAGGCGCCGCATCGGGACTCGACGGATGGGCTGGAGAATGATTTTGATCGCGAGTTGTTCCTCTACTACTGCCAGGCGGAGTTGGAAAGGGTGGATGTGGACACGGGCAAGCGGACAAGGCTGCGCAAGTTGAATCGTTCCCATGCGCCGGGCGAGTCTTTGAAGCCCACCATTTTTTTTAATTACGATATTTCACCGGAAGGCCGACATATTCTTGTGGAACGGCTGCACCCTCCTTTCACGCTTCATGTGCCGGCGGGAATGTTTGCCCGGAGCGTGGAGGTCTGGACCTTGACGGCGGACGTAAAAAGCGCCACGGCATTGCCTTCGGCCGAAACCATTCCACTGGGCGGCGTGCAAAGCCGCCCCCGGGCGCATCATTGGCGGCCAACGGCTCCGGATACGCTTGTCTGGATCGAAGCGCTTGATAACGGTGATCCCTCAAAACCTGCTGAGTTTCGGGATCGCATTGTCCTGTTGCCTATCGAGCAGGGAAGCAAGCAGAGTGAGTTAATGCGGCTGCCACATCGGTATTCGAAGATTTATTGGGGAGAGGATCCATCCGTGGCCTTGGTGCGCGAATACAATAGCAGTGACAACCAGCACCGCGTGTGGCGTGTGAACCCCGAGGACAAAACGCGCGAACTTGGAAAGGTTTGGGACATCGCGGTGCAGGATCGGTACAACCATCCCGGTTTCCCCATGATGCGACAGCTCAAAAGTGGCAAGCGAGCAATGCGCGTTGTGGACGGGAAAATTTTTCTGAATGGATGGGGGGCATCCGAGGATGGGGACCACCCGTTTCTAAAGCGGTTCGACTTGGAGACGGGAACCGAAGAGGTTCTTTTTGAATGTGGAGACAAGGGGTTTGAGGCTGTTGTTGGCATTTTGAATGACCGGGGTGAAAAGGGTGTGGAATTTGTTACCCACTATGAGTCATCGGGCGTCTACCCCAATTTCTATCGGCGGACGGAAAACGATGAGGCGCGCCAGCAGCTGACCAGATTCAAGGATCCGGTCAAGGCCCTTCGTGTTCGCAAGCAGGTGCTCACCTACTTCAGGGGAGAAGACAAACTATCCTGCATGCTGTATTTGCCTCCCGGGTATGACCTCGAAAACCCGATCCCCTTGCCAACGATCCTTTGGGTTTATCCCCGGGAATACACGCGGGGAAGCGATGCGGGCCAAGTTGCGGGCAATCCCCGGCGGTTTGACCGCTTCACGGGTGCGGATCCGAGGTTTCTAACTCTGGAGGGTTATGCCGTATTGGATTTAAAGCTGCCCGTGGTGGGGGGGGGCGAGACAGCCAACGATCAGTTCATCGCGCAAATTGTTGCCTCTGCTGAGGCAGCCATAGCCAAGGCGGGGCAGATGGGTGTGGCAGATCTGGGCCGGGTTGGCTTGGGAGGGCACAGCTATGGAGCTTTCGCGACCGTAACTCTGCTTGCACACTCGGATGTGTTTCAGGCCGGCGTGGCACTCAGCGGCGCCTACAACAGGACGCTTACCCCATTTGGTTTTCAAAATGAAAGACGCACTCTTTGGGACGCCGCCGAGACTTACCGGAAGATGTCGCCCTTTTTTGATGTGCCCAAAATTCGCGAGCCGCTGCTTTTGATACATGGCGAGGAAGACAACAACGCGGCTACCCTACCCATGCAGAGCCGCCGGCTTTTCCAAGCCATCAAGGGTCAGGAAGGGACGAAGGCCAGGCTGGTGATGCTGCCTCACGAGGCACACCTGTACCGCACTCGTGAGTCCATTGAGCATGTGCTTCACGAAATGGTAGGCTGGTTTAATGAGCATGTGAAGGATCGAAAGCCGCAGCCCTCGCCACCCGCGGCCGGCGGTTAGCCAATAGCTTTGCGGATGGCCGCGCAAAGTGCCTTCGGTTCGTCTGTGCCCAAGCGAATGTGCTTGCCGTTCTTCAACTCGACCTCAACCGCATCCAGCCCGGATACATTGTAAAGCCATCCATGGGGTGTGTACTTGATTCCAAAGCCGTACCAAAATTTTTTTCGCACAGGATGGGCTCTGGAAATGTCGGGCACCATAAGTGTCTTGCGAAGCAAGCCGGGGCCAAATATCGCGCGCACATGGTTGGTGTCCACCGTGATGTGCAGGTCGTGGAACAGGAAAGCCAGCAGGCCCATGAATCCGAACAGAAACGGGAGAATCCTTTGTGCTTCTTCGCCGCCAAATGCTAAAAGGAGGGCTGTCGAAATAAAACATCCGCAGCCTATGCCTATCAGCATGGTGTGGCCCGGTTGTCGGTGATCGTAAATCACTCCAGTAATGCCCCCAAGTCTTTTAGGGCTTTTGGCACGGCTGAGTAGGGATCCTCGCGCGATTCATATTCCAGGGTGACATAGCCCTGATAGTTCGCTTCGCGCAAAATTTTTGTCACGCGCTCAAGATTCGTGGGCTTGGTTGCGCCACCGACACGCAATTCCATCTTGACTTGAACATTGACCGCAAATGGTGCGGCGGCGGTCATATCCTTGTAAGGGTCGGCAGTCCGAAAATTTCCCGTGTCCAAATTTACGCCAAACCATGGATGGTTTACCGCCTTTACGAACTGGATGAGGCTCGCGGCATCGCCGATGCTGTCGTGATTTTCAATCCCGAGAAAAATCCCCCGTTGCCCAGAATAATCACAGCATTCCCGAAGCGCATCGATGGCCCATTGGTCGGCCTCTTCACGCGCGACTCCTTTGGGTTCACGTCCGGCAAAAACGCGGATGTGTGGAGCGCCAAGGGCTACGCAGTGGTCGATCCATTTTTTGACATAGGCAATTTGGCTGTCCCGTTGCTCGCCTTTTGGCAGGGAAAAATTATTGCCGACCGCTGATCCACTGATGTCCACGCCGCGCAGGAACGCATGGCGGCGAATTTCCGCAAGATATTTGGGTGTCACATCCGGCCGAAAAAAATAACTCGTCAGCTCTGTTCCATCGCATCCGTGATCGGCGCAGAAGTCAATGAACTGAAACATGTTCATGGGTTTGCCAGACGGCTGCCGCTTGCCGCCCTTCATAAAGGCGAACTGGTTGCGGAAGGAGTAGGCGGCGAGCGAAAGCCGCAGGCGTGGTTTGCCGGTGCGTTTGAATGGTGCTCCCAGCGTAGTGCTGGCGGCGGTTGCGGTGGCACTGATCAAGAATTCCCTGCGTCGCATGGCGACAGTAGAGCACACCCTTTGATTGCGGTGAAGCGGATTGTCGGTTAGCCGCACCCGCAGTCGCCGAATCCATCGCTGCAGAAATCGAAATCGTCCTGACTCGGTGTTCGGCCAATCTCGAACATTTTTGCCAGATACTGGTGTATCCGGTTTTGGATATCCTGAACCTCCTCCTGTGCCTCCAGAAAATCCGTGGCCACCTTTTGGCTCATGAAACTTTCGCGTAGTTTTTCAAATTGATCATACTCTTCCTGCTTGATCTCCAGCCCGTACTGCTGTTTCTGTTCCAGCAGGGCACCCTGATCATTGAGTTGGCCGAAGTCATACTTCAGCTTTTCATCGTTCATGAACGCTTCGATTTTGGCATAAAGCTCCTTGAATTCCTCCTGATTGGCGATGGCATCGCACAGGGCTTCAGTCTTTTCCTTGATGGGGCCGGCTTGAAGCACGCGGGTTTCGTTTTCCATGGCAATTCTCCCGCTCTAAACGGTCATGATTTCCTTTTCCTTTTGCTCGACGTGCTCATCGATCTTCTTGATGTAGTCGTCGGTCAGCTTTTGCACATCCTTTTCACCCTTGCTCAGGTCATCTTCGGTGATGTCGCCGGATTTCTGCTCAGTCTTCAGGTGCTGCAAGGCGTCGCGGCGCACATGGCGCACCGCTACTCGACCATCTTCAGCCATTTTCTTGACCACTTTGACCAGTTCCTGTCGGCGTTCCTCACTTAATTCGGGCATGGCCAAGCGGATGATCTTTCCATCCACCTGAGGGGTCACTCCCAAGTTGGCCTTTTGCAGTGCCTTGTCGATAGGGGCCACCGTGCTGGCGTCCCAGGGCTGAACAACGAGCAACCGCGTTTCTGGCGTGGTGATGCCGCCGAGTTCTTTTAATCGCATTTGGCTGCCGTAAACCTCCACCATCAGGTTTTCCACGAGGGCAGGGGACGCCTTGCCTGTGCGGACGCCGCCAAATTCGTGGGTCACAACCTCCTCGGTCTTCTGCATTTTTTCCTCGGTCTCAAGCAGAATATCGTCAACTGGCATGCCGCAGTCTAGGCGGGCTGTGGGCCGCGCAAAAGCACAAACTTAATCAGCCATGAACCAGCGTGCCGACTGTTTTGCCTAGGATGACATTGCGAATGTTGTGCGGTTTGAAGAGGTCGAAAACAATAATGGGCATCTTGTTGTCGAGGCACAGAGAGAAGGCTGTTCCGTCCATGACTCGCAGTTGTTTTTGGAGCGCATCGAGATAGGAAATTTTCCGGAACCGCTTGGCTTTGGGATTCTTGACCGGGTCGCTGTCATAGATGCCATCCACCTTGGTGGCTTTTAGGATGACATCCGCGCCGATCTCATTCGCGCGCAGGGCAGCAGCGGTGTCCGTTGAAAAATACGGGTTGCCAGTGCCTCCACCAAAAATAACAACGCGGCTTTTTTCCAGATGCCGCATGGCGCGCCGCCGGATGAAGGGCTCAGCAACCTCGCTCATCTCGATGGCGGTCTGCACTCGGGTTGCGACTTTTTGTTTTTCCAGCGCGTCCTGGAGGGCCAAGGCATTGATGATGGTCGCAAGCATGCCCATGTAGTCTCCCGTGGCGCGGTCAATGCCTTCCTCGCTACCTTGTAGGCCGCGAAAAATATTTCCGCCACCCACGACAATGACCACCTGAACGCCCAAGTCGCGTACCTCGCTGATTTGGCGGGCCATGTCATGCACGGTTTCCGGGCAGATGCCGTAACCGGCATCGCCACCGAGCGCTTCGCCACTGAGTTTCAGGAGCACCCTCTTGTATTTTGGCTTTCCCTTGGCCTTCACTTGGGATCGTTTCTAGCAGCACGCCGGAGTGGCGGTCAAATGAATCACGAAAAAAAGGCCGGGAAGTTGTCCCGGCCTTGCGAAAAGATTTTGGGTCCACCTAGTCCTCGGCGGTCTCACCAACCTGAAAACGCAGGAAGCGCTTCACCGTGATTTCGTCGCCAACCTCCTTCGCGGTGTTGCCGATGTAATCCTTTAACGCTAGGTCGCCTTGCTTCACAAAAAGCTGATCCACGAGGCACTTTTCTTGGTAGTATTTTTCAAGCTTGCCCTTGATAATACCCTCGAGTGCCTGCGCCGGCTTGTCCTTGAATTGCTCAGCGGCAATTTCCTTTTCCTTTTCGATCAGTGCGGGGTCGATTTCGTCGCGTGTGACCGTGATGGGGTCAGCGGCGGCGATCTGCAGGGTGATGTCCTTTGCCAATGTGCGGAAGGCATTATTCTCAACCGTGTCCTCTTGGCCCACGGCAATCTCCACCAACACGCCAATCTTGGAGCCGTGGTGAATGTACGCGGTTACGCAGCCGTTGCCATAGACGGTCAGTGTTTCGTGCCGAGCGATCTGGATGTTTTCGCCGATTTCCGCCACGGCCTCAGTACGTTTGGTTTCCAAATCCGCATTCGGATCAGCCAGCAGGTCCGCGGCAAGGCCGTTGCAGAAGTCCTGAAACTTGTCGTTCTTTGCGACAAAATCCGTCTCGCAGTTGACCTCCAGCAATACGCCAGTTTTGGCTCCCGCAGCAATGGACTGGGCGATAACGCCTTCCTTGGTGGCCCGCCCCGCCTTCTTGGCGGCAGTGGCAATGCCTTTCTTGCGAAGTTCATCGATGGCGGCCTCAATATCGCCATCGGTTTCCACGAGAGCCTTGCGGCAGTTGCCCAGTCCCGCGCCAGTGCGCTGCCGGAGTTTGCTAATTAATGCTACTGTGATTTCAGCCATATAAAAACAGTGGTTCGGTTGGTTGGTTCTTGGTGTTCAAATGATTACCTTAAGGAAGCTTTAGGCTTCCACGGTGGCGGTTTCACCCGCGGGTTCCGATTCAGACTCTGGGACTGCTTCTGCTGTGTGAGGAGCGTCCTCAGAAGCAGGTTCCGCTGTAGCCGGTTCATCAGACGTGGCAGCAGGTTCTACTGGCTCGGCCGTGGCTGCCGGTGCCGGCTCGATGGATTTGCCTTGGCGGGTCAAGTGCTCCGCGCGTGCCTGAGTGGTTGCCTGAGTGATGGTGTTCAGGATGATTTTGATGGAACGAATGGCGTCGTCATTGCCCGCAATGGGATAATCGACAAGATCCGGATCGCAATTGGTATCCACCAGTGCAACGATGGGGATACGGAGCTTGCGCGTCTCGGCCACGGCATTGTGCTCGCGCTTGAGGTCTACGATGAAAACGGCATCCGGTTTTTGGTGCATGTCACGCACGCCACCAAGGTTTTTTAGGAGCCGGTTCTTTGCGCGGCGCAGTCGGGCCTGTTCCTGTTTCACGTAGCCCGTGATGGAGCCGTCCTCCTCCATTTGCTCGATCTTCTTCAACTTGCCGAGTGACTGCTTGACGGTGTTCAGGTTGGTCAATTGGCCGCCCAGCCAGCGGTCCGCCACGTAGGGCATGCCACAGGCCTCGGCGGTTTCACGTATGGCCTGCTGGGCTTGTTTCTTGGTGCCCACAAAGAGAACCGTGCCGCCATTGCGCAGGGTCTTGCCGAGAAACTCACAGGCGGCCTCCAACTGTTTGGCCGTTTTCTGGAGGTCTATAAGATGAATACCATTGCGCGCCTCAAAGATGTATTGCTTCATCTTGGGGTTCCAACGGCGTGTCTGGTGCCCAAAATGGACGCCTGCCTCGAATAATTCCTTGATGCCTATTTCGCTCATTTTTCCTAGTTTCAATCCTTGGTCGGGCCAAGGACATCCCGCGGAACACGGGATTCATGTTTGGTGTTAATGGGGCCGCCGCACCCACTCAGGTGCGGTTGGTTTAAGGCCGTTCCAATGACCGAGTGCCACTGGGCACGCGGAAAAAGGGCTGGAAAAATAGCAGGGTTGCCTCTAAACGCAATCCCTAATTTATGCCGGCCAACTGCAAAAGTGGAACTGAAGCCTGCGTGCTCGCGGGCGGTATGGCCACGCGGATGGGGTGCGAGAAGGGTGGTTTGAATTTTCATGGGAAAACGCTTTTGGAGGTTGCGCGTGAAACGGTGGAGTCGGCTGGGTTCAAATGCCGGGTGGTTGAGCGCGATGTCGTCCCTCGATGTGGCCCGCTCGGGGGTATTATTACCGCCATGAGGGAAATGCAGGCAAGCCGGATTCTGTTTCTATCTTGTGATATGCCATTTGTAACTGCCGGTTTGTTGGCGAGGATGGACGGGGAACAGGCCGACCATGTGTTTGCGGACTCCGGGGGGCGCGTGGGGTTTCCCTTCGTCATATCGGTGGGCTTGGAGGGGGTGCGCGAAACCATTGAGGCGCAACATGCGACCGGTAATTTTTCAATCCAATCCCTTGCGGCCGCCCTGTCTGCTGCACGTCTGGCTGTGCCTAAGGAAATGCTTTTTAACATTAACACACCGGCGGATTTGGAGGCTGCCCTCAAAAGGCGCGCTTGATCTTGCCGAGGCCGACGTTACGCTCGGCTCCTGCCTTGATGAAACTCGTCAGCATAAAATATGTGTGCTTTGCCCTAATTTTTTGGGCAGTGATGGCACCGCCTTCCAAGGCCGCGCCTGCTCCGCAGGATTTATTGCCCCGAGATACCGTGGCAATGTTCACGGTTCCGGATGCAAAGGTGTTCGGCGGGGAGCTTGCCCGCAGTCTGCCCGCCCGGTTTTGGGGCGATCCGCACATGGCGGAATTTGCGAGGTCCGTGGAGCGGGGCATGCTTGAAATGTTTTTCAACCCGGGTGAAGGACGCAATCCGCTGGGGCTGTTTTCATTTGCTGAGGGGCAAGTTACACTGGGACTGGCGTTGCCGGCTGCTGGAGCCAAGGAGGCTTTTGCCGTGTTACTTTTGGATGGAGGGAAAAAAGCGGATGCATTGGCCGGTGAACTGGATGCATTGGTGGGGCAGGCCCGTGCTGACGGGATGAGTGTTGGGGAACGGATGATCCGTGATGTGAAATTCCATCATCTACGCCCAAAGAATCTTCCGGCTGTTCATGTAGGAATGTCCGGCACGCTGTTGATTGCGGGGAATGATCCTGATCGATTGGAAAAAATCCTTGTACGCCAAGCGGGAGGCAAATCGCCGGCGCTGAATTCACATCCTTCCTTCGCGAAGCGTTTCAAGGCGCAATTTGCCATGGCTCCGGCCTTTGGCTGGCTGGACACCTTGGCTTTGTTCAAGGAATTGCCGGTGGCAGGGGTTGTGGATGAAGGAGTTAACCCCGGAAATATGATGAAGGCTTCGGGCCTGAACGAGCTTCGTTCCATTTCATTCTCCATCAGCGGTAACCTGCTTGAAGGTGAACTGTTTTTGGAGGTGCCGGAAAGTAGTCGCCGTGGATTATTCGCGATCATGACGCCCGATCAGGCCAATGTAGCGCCACCACCTTTTGCCCCTGAAAATCTAGCTTTATTTATGCGCGCGCGGATTGACATGGCAAGGGCTTGGAAGGCGTTTGAGGGCGTTTTGGTGGAATTATCCCCGGATGCGGGCAAGGCGGTGGATTTCATCGAGAGAGCGGCTCAAGCGGCAGATCCGCAATTCAATTTGCGTGATGGATTCATCAAGTCGATGGGGAATGATATCATTCTTCTTGAATGGCCCAGTCGTGCAAACGGTTTGGACAATCCGGATGCATGGCCAGCCATTGTGATGGTTGAATCCAAAAAACCGGCAGTGACCTTGAAGGGCATTCGGAATCTGGCGACTATCGTTTCGCCAAAAGGCCCGGAGCGGCGTGGTTTTCTGGGGCGTTCGATCTACACCTATAAGCTGGGTGATGGACTCGTGGAGCAGGAGGCGCCGGATGCGCCAAGCATTCATTTGACTACTGTGGCAAATTATATCGCTGCAGCAAAAAACCGGGACTTGTTGGAAACCTTTTTGCGCGGCCCGGATAATCTGGATTTACGCCCGTTAAGGGATCTCCCCGCATTGAAGGCTGCAGTTCAAAAAGTGGGGGGATTTGAGTCGGGGTTTCTCTATTACAGCGATGATCGGGATTCGTTCCGTGAGTTGTTTCACGTGCTGCGATCAACCCCGAATCCGGCGGAGTTGCTTGGGCAATATCTGCCATTGCGGGCCGATGGCAGGCCGCATGACTTGCACTGGATTGATTTCAAGAAACTGCCCGAGTTTGACCGGGTGAGCGGGTATTTCCCAGTCGTGGTGATTGGGATGATATCGGGCAAGGACGGCTTCTCGATCAAGGGATATTCCTCGGTGAACGCGGAATGAGCCGGTCATTTTCTCCAGCAAAGCGCCGCGGGAATTAGGATTAGAGCGGAGGTCAGTGCGGCCAGATAGCCGATGGCCGACAGCCAGCCAAAGGCGACCACCGGGGGAAAGGAGGCCATCGAAAAAATCCCCATGACGGCCATGAGAATCACGGTGGTTGAGATGATGGGCGTGGCCTTGACCCGCAGGGTTCTTAAAACTGCTTCCCGTGTGTCTGCGCCGCGTTTTCGTTCCAGTTGCCAATGGGTGATAAAATGAATGGTGTCATCGACCGCGACACCAAAGGCGATGGCGGCCACCATGATGGTGATGGAGTTCAAGGGCACATCAGCCAAGCCTTGCACGGCGACAACGAGCCCGACGGGAATGATGTTGGCCATGAACGCCAGCAGTGCCAAGGGGGCGGAGCGCCACAACACCGCCAAGACGAGGGCTATTAGGATTGTAGTGAAGAGCGCGCTGTTTTTCTGGCTTTCGACAATTTGGCGGTCGGCCTTTTGAATGGCTTGGATTGGGCCCCGCATGGATACCTCCCAGTCTTCTGGCGCGACCTGCCTGGCCTCGGTTTCAATGGCCTTGAGCATGGCGATATATTCACTGGATGGCAGGTCTTGTGTGCGGATGACAAACCAGCCTTTCTGCCGGGTCCGATTGTAAAGGGAATCCAGCAAGGGGAGGTCGTTCCGGACTTCAGGCTGATCGAACTGGTCCAGCATGATGGAAGCACGGAGACTTGCGGGAGTGAGCGCTGCCAACCGGGGAAGATCTCGTTGTATGATTTCATCCGAAGCCCTGATGAGCCCACCCAATGAGTAGGTCATGGAAACGCCACTTTGTTTTGAGGCAAATCGATGCAGGTGATTGACGAGGCCAAAAAACTCCCTGCTGCGAACGCCGCCGTTTTTGCCGGTGTCGATCTCGAGCTTGGCAAAGTTGATCCCGCCGTAGGATTGATCCAGCGACTCCAAGGATAGCCGTGTGTTGCTTTGGGGGTTGAGGAATTCAACGATGCGTATGTCGGTACGGATTTTCTGGAGGCCGGCAATGATTACGACCAAGGTGATCACGGTCGCTGCGAGGATGGCGATCCGTTTGCCGGCCAATTTCATGGGCAGGGACTCGAGCCACTGGGTTGTGTTGTCGGTTTTTCGCTGTGGTAATGGGTGAAGACCTCCCAACAACTTCAGGAGTACAATGCCTGGGCCGAAGGTCAGGGCGAAAAGCAGCCCGATGCCAGCCGCACCCAATCGGCCAAATTCGGCAGTGGGGCGCACTTCGCTGAATGTGAGCGAGAAAAGTCCCACACAGGTTGTCAGGGCGGCATATGCGCTGGGTTGAAAAATCCGACCAAGCATTGCGCTGAGCGCGTTGTTGCCAGAGTGACCGGAGCGTAGGGCGGTTTGGAGAGCAGTGCCCACATGGATGAGCAGGGTCAGGTGAATTCCCGCGAGGAGAGGAAACAAGGGGGCGGTGAATGGGCTGACGTGGGAGCCCATCGACGGTGCAAGGCCGAGAGCAAGTGCAATGCCCGCCATCTGCAGGCCCATCACGAATAGCACCAGCCGGAGGGAGCCCCGGAATGTGATCAGCAACACGATGAACACGATGCCAAACATAGCTGGGGCAAATCGTTTCAGATCCTGCTCAAGGTATTCCATGGTTTCGATTTCGCCATGTGAAAAGGACAGGACGCGAATGTCATATCCGGCATCACGAAATGGCTGGAGACGCTCGTTGATGTCCCGGCAGAAGGTAGCCTTGGCTACTCGGTTGGTGGGGCCTTTCCGGGCGAACGCAAAGATCATGGCATTGCGGCCTTGACCATCAACAATGAGGTTTCGGAAGAAGGGGAATTGGGTGGCCCATTCGCGAATGTTATTGATTTCGTCGGGAGATAGTTGCGCGATGGGCTTGGGGAAGATGGAGGTGAAAACAAACCGGAAGATGGGGCGGCCATAGGTTTTCTCAATTTGTTTTACTGCGGCAATTTCCATTTTGATCTTTTGCCGGATGTCGTCCATGGCAAGGGCAGTTGCGTTTGCCTCGCGATTGAGCGCGGTCTTTGTCCATTGGGCCAGAGGAATGAAGGGTTTTATGTTGTATTCCTTAAATCGGCTCCATTCATTGGTGGCATGGTGGGCGAGGCTTAACGCTGCTCCGGCAAGTTGAGCTTGCTTGGAAATGACACGGGCGCGGATCAGCGCTTTTTGCACCGCCGACAACTCGGGGGACTTGAACTGGTGGGTATCGCGGATCAGGGCGGGTCCGACGGTGGCCACGGCGTGGACGAGGCTGCCGAGGCTTGAGCGAGTTCCATTAAAATCACCGTGCCCAATCAAGGCCAAGTTATTGGCTGAAATCCGGGACTGGAGGGTGAGGTTTAATAATGTTGGGTCGATTTTAAAGGAAGGATTGATTCTTGGGCCGACAAGGCTGAAATTGTGGACGATATTGCTGCTGGCCATCAGAGCGGTGGTGATCTTCTCGATTTCCGCGATTATTTTGGGCGAGAAAATATTTTCAGACCGGATGCTGACCAGCACCACTGCGGACTGTCCGCCGATGGTGTTGGTCAACTGGTTGTTGGCGTCCTTGAAACTGGATAAGCTGCGTTGGTCCCCGGCAAGGAGGTCGGTCATTTCCGAGCGTACTTGAAATGAGGGAAGGGCGGAGAGAAAGGGGAGGGATGCCAAGGCCATGACCACGCCAAAGAGAATGAAAGGCGCGACCGGAGGGCCTTTGGAGGGCGAATCCACGGGCTGCTTTTAGGCGGGTGTCAGCGCGATGGCAAACATGGAATGTTCGCGGAGCGCGGGCGTGACAAGGCCGGGGCCACAGCCTAGGCTGGGCACATGATTTCCTCGCCAGATTTCTTTAGGCTGTCGCGGCGCGATTTGTTGCTGGCTGCTGCGGCCGGGGCGTCGGTGTTTCCTTGGGTCAGTCGCGCCCAACCCCAGCCTGTCGCTCGGCCGGGCCGTTCCGAGCCGGGCATGCGGATAAAGCAAATCAATCGCACGACGCTGAAGGTGCCTTATCGTACTGTGCCCGCTCGCAACATGGCTCGTGAGTTGCCGCACTGGAAATACATTGAAATATTCGAGGTGGAATTGGCGTCTGGTCATGTCGGGATTGGCGAGACTCTGTTGTGGTATACCTACAAGGCGACGCAGGATTCGCAGGTCGAGTTTGCCAGAGGGAAAAATGCGGCGGCGATCATGTGGGACGATGAACTGGGCGCTGGTCTGCAAATGGCTCTCTTTGATGCAGTGGCCAAGGCGATGGATGTGCCGGTGCATGCTTTGCTGGGCAAACAGGTGCATGACAACACGCCATTGGCTTGGTGGGATATTGACCTGCCGCCGGAGGATGTGGCGGCTGAAACCAAGGCTGCCTCAGAGGCAGGGTATCTCGCCTTTAAAACAAAGGGGCGCCCATGGTTCGATATCTGGGAGCAGGCGCGCCAAGGAACGGAAGCCGCGCCCAGAGGATTTTCCATCACCTTCGATTACAATGACACCTTGCTGGATGCAAAACGTGGCATCCCTATATTGAAGGAAGTCGAAAAGCACCCTATCACAAAAATTGTGGAGACGCCCATTCCGCAAGGTGATATCTCTGGGAACCAGAGAATTCGCCGCGAGACACGGGCCAAGGTTGCGATGCATTATGGGAACCCATCGGCTATAGTGACGTTGCGACAACAGGTCTGTGATGGGTTTGTGATTGGTGGTGGGGCAAGCCGGGTGATGCGGCGTGGTACGGTGGCGGCCATGGCAGATATGCCGTTCTGGCTGCAGATTGTGGGCAGCAGCATCACGGCGGCTTGGAGCATGCATTTTGGGGCGGTGTGCAGTCATGCAATTTGGCCGGCGGTGAACTGTCACCAGCTCTACACCCACTCTTTGCTGGAGAGTCCGATTATTGTGAAGCAGGGAAGGGCGGCAATTTCCGACAAGCCGGGCTTGGGCGTGGAGTTGGACAGGAAAGCCATGAAAAAACTGGCCATTCCCAGGCCCGCTGTGAGACCCAATCCTCCTCGCTTGATCGAGACGCGTTGGCCGGATGGACGTAAAATGTATGTCGCAGAGTCGGAGGTGAATTTCATGCTTCGGCTGTTTATGAAGGATCGTGGATACCCGTATTTTGAGCCGGGGGTAAAGACGGCCGTGCGTATGGATGTGAAAAGTCGCGAGTGGCGTGACTTGTACGAGCGCGCCAAGGTGAAACCCATTTTCAGCAGGATTTAATATGAGACACGTGTTGTTGTGGATATGTTTGTCGGGAGGCTTGATGGCCTCACCAAGTTCAGATTTTCGCAAGCGGTGCGAAGTGTTGTTGGGGCAGAAAGGAAAGGTGGCTGAGGAAAACCGGCTGAGGGAGTTCTTCAAGGCACACTGGGAATATTCAATGCGCGAATTTCCGGAATCGGCGACTTGGCGCGGGTGGCCGGGGCAAAATGATCGCTGGACGGATTACACTCCGGTTTCCATCAATCGGCGCAAAGGGGATACGCAGATGGGTGTGCGCGTATTGAAATCCATTGATCGAGCGGGATTGCCTGCAGCGGAGCGGCTGAATCTCGACTTGTCCCGCCACGGCTTGGAGTTGGAACTAGACAGCTACAAATTCCCGGGCCACCTGTTGTTGATCACCCAGATGGACGGCATCCAGCGGAGCATGGCGGAGATGCTGAGGATGATGCCGGTCCGCAAGGTGTCGGATTACGAGGATATTTTGTCGCGATTGCGGAATTCCGAAAAACTTGTGGACCAAACGATTGATCTCCTGCGCGCGGGGTTGCAGGCCAAGGTGACGCCGGCAAAGGTTTGCCTGCGGGATGTGGCTGGACAGGTGGCGAAGCAGTTGACCGAAGATCCGCTGGATAGCCCGTTGTTGGCTCCGTTCAAGGAGATATCAGGGGCGATTCCTGAAAAGGAGCGCATACGATTGAGGCGCGAGGCATTGGCGACGTATCGGAAGCAGGCCGGGCCTGCATTTCGGCGATTGCACAAATTTCTCAAGGATGAGTATGTGCCGGGTAGCCGGGAGAGTATTGGATGCAGCGAGTTGCCCAATGGGCGGGAGTGGTATCAGCACCGCATTCGCGCAATGACCACCACCAGTCTGACGGCGAGGGAGATTCACCAAATTGGATTGGCGGAAGTGAAGCGAATTCGTGGCGAGATGGAGAGGGTCAAGGCGGAAGCGGGTTTCAAGGGGAGTTTGGCGCAATTCTTCGAATTTCTGCGCACGGACAAACGGTTTTATTACAAGCGCGGAACGGAGTTGCTGGCGGGCTATCGGGACATTAGCAAGCGTGCAGACCCTGAGCTGATCAAGCTCTTTGGCCGACTGCCCCGGCAACCTTATGGGGTGCGCCCGGTGCCTTCCTATATTGAACGCAGCGTCACCACGGCCTATTACCAACCAGGATCAACCACTGCGGGCAGGCCGGGATATTTCTTTGCGAATACCTACAATCTTGCCGTGCGGCCCAAGTGGGAGATGGAGGCGCTGACACTGCACGAAGCTGTGCCGGGGCATCACCTGCAGTTGGCCATTGCGGATGAGCTGACCGGCCTTCCCGAGTTTCGGAAGTACGCGCGGTACACCGTTTATGTGGAGGGGTGGGCCCTTTATGCCGAGAGTCTTGGGGAGGCGATGGGCTTCTACAAGGACCCCTATTCCAAGTTCGGTAAATTGACCTACGAAATGTGGCGAGCGATTCGGCTGGTGGTGGACACGGGCATGCATGACTTGGGATGGAGTCGGCAAGAGGCCATTGACTACTTCAAAGAAAATGCTGGGAAGACGGAGCATGACATCATCGTGGAGATTGACCGCTACATCGTTTGGCCCGGGCAGGCACTGGCCTATAAAATGGGTGAGTTAAAGATCAAGGAACTGCGTGCGCATGCAGAGAAGGTGTTGGGGGAGCGATTTGATATCCGGAAATTTCACGATGAAATTCTTCGCCATGGCGCCGTGCCGCTGGATTTTCTTGAGGCACGGGTAAAGGAATGGATCGCCACACAAGGCGAAAAATAGGGTCTGAAATTAAACCCGGCAAAGCGACTGGGCCTCCGCAACCTGGTTGGGGGTCATCAAGCGGGTCATTAACAGCTTGGCGCTGGCAGCCAGTTCCTCTCCTTGGGCGGCGGCGCGGCTGAACAGTGAATAGGCCTTCACGTAATCCTCCGGCACCCCTTGGCCACGCCGGTACATTTCCGCCAGGATCAACTGGGCGCGGGAGTGGCCCGTCTCCGCGGCGGCCTCGTACCATTTAACTGCCTCGGTATCATCCTCAAAAATAGCGCCTTCCCCGTGGTCATAAATCACGGCCAAGGCAAAGGCCGCCCCGGGGTGGCCCTGATTTGCGGCGGCTCGGTACCATTCGACTGCTTCAAGTTCATCGGCACGAACTCCACGGCCATGATGGTGCATCTGGGCGAGATTATACTGGGCGCTGGCAAGCCCTTGAGCAGCCGCCTTTGAATACCAATCCACGGCTGAGCTTTCATCGACCGCCGTGCCGCGGCCTTGTGCGAACATGGCCCCCAAGTTGCATTGTGCACTGGCAACACCCTTCTCCGCAGCCTGCTGGTACCATTGAAAAGCGTCTTTTACATCACGCTTCAGGCCTTGCCCGGCATCGAGCATGTAGGCGAGATTGAACGCCGCAAGACCATGCCCGTTTTCAGCAGCACGACGATACCATTCGGCGGCCTTCAAATCATCAGAAGATACTCCCTCGCCATTTTCTAAAAACGTTCCAAGAAGAAATTGCGATTCTGTATGCTCAGCCTCGGCAGCGGCTTGATGCCAGCGCGCGGCTTCGGAAGCGTTGGGAAGAACACCATCACCAGTTGCGTACATGACCGCCAGTCGATGCTGTGCCTCAGTGTGCTGTTGTTCAGCGGCGTGCTCAAAATAATAGGCGGCGGCGGCGTTGTCGGCGGGAACCACAACGCCCTCATGGTAAATCACCCCCATCCGGTATTGGGCGTCGGCATGGCCTTGGGATGCGGCCAGTTGCAGCCAATGTGCGGCACTGGGCTCGTCGCCATCTTTTGAAAGCTGAACTCCAAGCTCATAGGCCATGGCCGGGGCCAGAGTTCCTTCCGTCGCGGCTTGTTCCAGTAATTCCTGAGCGCTCCGCTTATCACGCTCCACGCCTTGGCCGAGTGCGAGGCGCCGACCAAGGTTTTGGCGGGCAGCAGTCACCCCTTTGTCGGCGGCCATCTTGTACCACTTGGCGGCTTCCTCATCGTCTTGGGCTACTCCGCGTCCTTGCGCGAACATGATGCCCAGATTGTTTTGAGCAGGGGCATGCCCCTGCTCGGCGGCTTGGCGATAGAAGTGAACAGCTTCAGTATCATTGACCTCGATTCCCTCGCCGTTCGCCAGCATGGTGCCAAGGGCGAACTGTGAGCCGGCATGACCTTTCTCGGCGGTCAGCCGAAACCACTTGGCGGCGGCCGTGGGGTTCTTCTTCACGCCACGACCGTGCAGGCACATCAGTCCGGTGTTGAAACGGGCCAGCGTATTGCCCATGTCGGCTGCTTTTTGAAAGTGTTTAACGGCTTCCTTGAAGTCACGGCCCACGCCGGTTCCTTGGGCGTACATGACCCCCAAGTTGTTCAGGGCGAGCGGATGATCCTGAGTCGCCGCCAACCGGTACCATTTGATGGCCTCGTCGACATCCTTGTCTGTGCCTTGGCCAATGGCCAAGCGCCAGCCGTAGTTGCACTGGCCATGGGCATTCCCGCGTTCGGCGGCCTGGCGATACCAGTAGACGGCATCATCAGTTTCCGTGGTGATGGGTGGTTTGGAGAATTTTGCCTTTATCGCGTTAACAGTTTTTTGGAAATAGCCAACCGGAGCATTGGCGCGGCCCTTGGCGATCAGCACTCCCAAGTTGTTTTGGGCGGGCGAATAGCCCTGGTTAGCGGCCTTGCGGAGCCACTTTGCAGCCTTGGCGTCATCACTACATTCCAGCGAGAGTCTGAACATCGCCTGAGCGTCACCAGCATTTGCCTGCTGGAGCAGGGTGGGCTCTGTTTTGTCCTTCTCGGCGGCCATCAAGATTGTACCTTTTTACCGGTTTTGACGCCTGTGCGCCCGGAAAAAATGCACACCCATACGGCAAAACACCGCTCCACACGGCCAAATTTGCCCTTGGATTCGTGCATAATTCCCTGTTTTTCCGATCTAATCCCAGAAAAGCAGGAGTTATGCCAAAAAAGCTCTTCTTGAGTGTCTTGGCGAAAGTCGGGAGAAGGCTATTTGATTTTCTTGAACTGCGACTCGAATCTTTCCACCTCGCCATTGGGGTTTGTGACCTTGATGAGGATCAGGCTTCCTTCCGCGATTTGAAGAGTAATGGTGCCCGTGCGTTTCTTTCTACCGGTCAGTTTTGCTTGGATTAGTTTGCCATCCAATTTCCATTGGCCCCGCAGGATCAATTTTTTCTGATCGAGATTTGGCCGGGCAATGATGAATCCATCGGCTTTGATTTGGATTTGGGCTTCCGCATCCTCTACTTTCCCGCGGTATATTCCCGCGAGTTTTTTGGCCACAGCAGGCGGTGCTTTTTGGGGCTTGGTGAGTTTAGCATTCTTGAAGCGAACCTCCTTGAATTCCTTCACCGTTCCATCCGGTTCAGCAAGATTGATGAGTCGCAGATCTTTTCCCTCGACCGACAATGTTACCACGGCGTCTCCGCCGTCGGCCTCAACAGTGCAAGTAACGATGTCATTCTTGGCTCTCCATTTGCCGCGATGTTCGGGCATGTCGGAGTCTGGATCCTCCGGGCGTGCGAACATTGCGCCACCACCGCCCAATGTCAGGCGCATCTTCTCCCCATCATACGTTCCAGTGTATTCGCCCGCATGCCTTTCCTTGCCGATCTTGACTTGCTTGAAAAGGGGGGGCTCAAAGGATTTCACCTCGTTGTCATTTGATCCAACGCTGGAAAGGATCAACTCGGCCCGGTCGATTCGAAAGCGAATGAATATTTTCCCGCTGTCCACAACCGGGGGCTTGACGGAGACGACGATGTAAGACTTCTCTACTTTCCATGTGCCCTCAAGCTGTTTTTGATCGTCCCCGGGACGAAGGAACGCCGCCCCATTTTCATTCAGGATGACGGTTCCGGTTTTTCCGTCCACCGTGCCTTCATAAATCCCGGCGAATTTTTTTGTGGCATCCTCGGCGGGCAGGAGCACTAACGCTGCCATCAAGGTGGCGAGCATGGCTATACGTTGCATGTCCAGTCCTTTCCAGTGGGGATTATATTTCCCAGCTCTTGCGGTATTCCTTGGTGACAAACTGGGCCACCTTTTTGTTCGGAGAGGATAGCTTGGCGGCGTTCCATTCGAAGCCTTCGCCCACTTTCATGGCCACGTTGCCGAGAAGGATGGCCTCGGTGAGGTTTGCGGCATAGTCAAAATTGGAAAGCGCAATCCCGGGTTTGTTTGCCTTGATAGCCTTCACCCATTCCTCCTTCATGCCGCCGTCGCCACGATTGTTGCGCGGCAGGCGAGGGGCAACCTTTTCGTATTTTGGCGCCTCGTTGCCTCCACGCTTCGGGAGGATTTGCCAACTGGAGCCGTAGTCGTTGGGCGAATAGAGAGTGCCCTTGGTGCCGACAACGAGTGAGCCGCTGTTGGAAGGTCTGATGCCGTGGAAATAGTCAGGCGCGGGCAATTTCTTTTTGCCGTCCTCCCTGCCTTCATACCAATTGAAGGTGATCTCGCCGCGTCCCTTGATGGCGGGGAATTTCATCTTGATAACCGCCCAGCCAGGATAGGTCTCGGGATTGATGGGGCCAACGGTGACGGGCTCCACCCAGTTGGGCTGCGTAAGCTGCGTGCCCATATAGGCTAGGTTGGCGGTGTGGCAGGCCATGTCTCCCAGTGCGCCGGTGCCGTAGTCCCACCAGCCGCGCCATTTGAAGGGGTGGTAGCCGCCGTTATACGGGCGCATGGGGGCTGGGCCGATAAAGGAGTCCCAATCGATATGATCCGGTTTCTGCTGGCCAGGCAGGCGATCCGTGATCCCCGGAGCTTGTGGCCACACGGGACGATTGGTCCAGACATGCACCTCGGTGAGTTCGCCGAGCACGCCACTTTGGATGGCCTCGACACCCTCGCGCAGACCGGTGCTGGCGGTGCCTTGATTGCCCATCTGGGTGCAGACCTTGTTCTTGGTGGCTTCCAAGCGCATTTGGCGTGCTTCCCAGACGGTGTGAGTCAGGGGTTTTTGCACGTAGACGTGAATGCCCTGGCGCATGGCGCGCAGCGCGGCGGGGGCATGGGTGTGATCCGGCGTGGAGACGGTGCAGGCGTCGATGCTCTTGCCCATCTCGTCGAGCATTTTGCGGAAATCGGTGTAGCGCTTGGCTTTGCCAAACCGGTTGAAGGAGCCTGCACCGCGCTTGGAGTCCACGTCGCAAAGGGCAACGACGTCGCCCAAGCCGCCGGCTTGGCCAATGTCGCCGCCGCCTTTGCCGCCGATGCCGATGCCGGCCATGGCCAGACGCTCATTTGCGCCAAAGACGCGGCTGGGAAGATAGTTGACTGCCAAGACCGAGGCTGCGCTGGCGCCAATGAACTGACGGCGGGAGTAGTTTTTAATGAGTGCTTTGCGTGGCATAAATTGAGGGGGTTGAAGTTGTGGGTTTGCTTCGCCGAGTATCCGTGACAGCTCGGGGTTCGCAAGCAAATAAAGGGTTCGGGTGAAGGAGCCGCTTCGAGTGTCTTGGGGAGGCCGGGGGATCAGCCCTTCTCGATGCAGGCGTAGGCGTTGTGATTGTGTATGCTCTCGAAATTCTCCGCCTCGATCTTGTACCATGTCACGTGGGGAAGCGCATTGAACCGAAGCGCAACATTGCGGACAAGGTCCTCGACGAAAACGGGGTTTTCGTAGGCGGCCTCGGTGACATGCTTTTCATCCGGCCGTTTCAGGAGCGAGTAGAGTTCGCTGCTGCCGGAGGACTCAACGAGAGAAACGACATCCTCAATCCAGACGGTTTCCTCGGAGCGCAGCTGAACGGTGACCTGCCCGCGCTGGTTGTGTGCGCCGGCCACACTGATGGCCTTGGAGCAGGGACAAAGCGTGGTGACATTGGTGCGCACCTCCAGCACAAAGTCTATCTCCGGCCCATTGGCGGTGGCGTCGAATCGGGCCTGATAATCCATCAGGCCAGTCTTGCCGGTCACCGGGGCGGCTTTCTCGAGAAAGAAAGGAAAATCCATTTCCAGATGCGCGGTCTGTGAATCGAGCCTTTTCTGCATGGCGGCGAGAATGTCGGGAATGTTTTCAACGTGAACAACATTCCCGTGGGCGTTGAGGACCTCCAGAAAGCGGCTCATGTGGGTTCCCTTAAAATGATGGGGGAGATCAACATACATGCCGATGATGGCGATGGTGTCCTGATGTTCGTGCGCCTTGTCTCGGATGCGAATGGGGAAGCGCAGATTGCGCACGCCGACCTTATCGATGCGTAGGTTTCGCTCATCGCGTCCACTTTGCACGTCATGCAGTTGTTGATTTGCTTTTGCGTCCATCAGGGCGCTGAGTATGGCAGGGGTGAGGCGGCTGCGACAACACTTTACAGCGGAGTCGGGGCAGGTTTTAATATGGGCATGCGCGTTGTTTGGTTTTTGGGGATCTTCTGGTTGTGGGTCTCGTCGGTTACCGCGGGACAGTTTGTGGTGGTGAGTTTCAACTTGGAGAATTTCGTGGGGCCGAACGAGCATCGGCGGCCGGTAAAGACGGCGGAGGCAAAGGCAAAGATTGTGGATTGTCTTTTGCTGGCCCGTCCGGATGTGTTGGCAGTCCAGGAAATTGGCAAACGCGGAAGACTGCTTGAGTTGCAGCAACTGCTGAAAGCCAGAGGGGTGGATTTGCCTGAGTTGTTCTTCGTGGATGGCCCGGATCCTGCGATTAACCTCGGTGTCCTGAGTCGGTTCCCGATGAGGGGAACCGCGCACGAAAAGGTACGGTTTGTGTTGGGGAGAAAGCGGTTCGAGGTTTCAAGAGGGTTTGCCGAGGTGGAGGTGATGGTGTCCGAAGGGTATTCCTTCACTCTGTTAAATGTGCACTTGAAATCAAAGCGGCCCGTGGGGTTCGCCAGCGAGGCGATGTTGCGTTTGCGGGAGGCGGAGGCGCTGCGGGCGCTGGTGGAAAAGCGGTTGGCTGAAGCATCGGAACGCAACTTGTTGGTGGTGGGTGATTTGAATGATTCCCCCGGGGCGGCTCCGGTCAAGGCGGTCATCGGACGGGGTAAAGATAAGCTGCTGGATCTACGGCCGTTTGAGCGCAACGGAGATGCGACCCCGAGTGTTGGGAGGAAGTCGCCGCGCCGTATTACCTGGACGGCATACTACGCTGCGGAGGACCGGTTTTCGCGGTTTGATTACCTGCTCGCGAGCAAAGGCATGGCGCGGGAACTCGTGCCCGCAGGAACATATGTTTTGGCTGTGGCCGACTGGGGATTGGCGTCGGACCACAGACCGATTGTGGCTCAGTTCAAGAATGCGGATGAGTAAAAACAGTTACCGATCTTTTGGCGGGCGGGGATAGGCCTTGAGGGAGAAATTGAGCGAAATTTGGAAATCGTCTTCGCGGGAAGTCCCGGAACTGTCGAGCATGCGGAGATCCAGGTATCCGGTCCAACTCCGAAAATCCCGGTAGAGGGTGTAGCTGTGGTCGGAAAGCGTGCCGCGCTTGGCGTCGTAATAATGCCGTGTGGAGAAGGACCAGTCTTCGTTGAAGCGGTAGCCGAAGGAGGAGTAGAGGACGCTGTCGCGGTCGGCCTTGGAGTTTTTGCCGGATTCAAGGTAATAGAAGTGGCCAAAGCTGGCAGACCAGTTGGAGTAGGGGGAGAAGGTGACGCTATTGTTGATGACGCGCCAAATGTCGTCATCAATATCGAGGCGCATTTGGGAGTTCAGGCTGATCCATGAGCGTGGGCGAAATGCCACTTCGGAGAAGATGTCGGCAAAGTCATGCTGGTCAACCCGTGGATTGAGGCGCCAGTCGGTGTAAAGATTCCAGTCGAGAAAGTCCTCCGCCAACCCTTCGCGCTGGGTTTGCAGCCGGTTGCGGATGCCGATGCGGAGTGCGTTTTGGCCGTCAATCTGGTCAATGGCGTTGTAGTCGGGGTAGTTGATGGGCAGCAGCCTTGAACTGGCGAGTTCATAATCGTAGGCGGGTAGGCCGCTGGGCTTCTTGTTGGGGCGGGGGACAAACACGTAATTGAGCGAGGGTTGCACGATGTGGCGCAGTCCGTTGAGTTCCAGCAAAGTGCTGGATGCGTCGGGATAGAAGCGTGAGAACTTCGTGGACAATTCCGCGCCGGTGTTAAACGTAAACCGATCCATGTCGTCAAAATCGGCTCCGGTGCCGTCGGTCTCGCCATAATGCGTCCAGCGGCCACCCACGCGAGGAGTGAACTGCAGCCATCCAAAGAATGTTTGGGGAAGATAGAACTGGTGCAGGGTGTCCGTGCGCAGACCGCCAAACCAGTCGCTGCTGTCGTTGGCATACTTGCGGCGAAGGTAGGCAATGGAGGTTTCTTGATCGTAATAAAAGGGGGTCTGGCCCACGCGCTGGCGCAGTCCTGTGAGCTTGATGTCTGGGATGCGCTCAACGGTTCCGTAATGATCGTTGAGCCGCGGTTGGGCAAGCAAGCTGAGGTTGTAATCCGTCCAGTTGTGGTTCAGCTCCAGAAACGTCTGTGGCTGTGTGTTCCGTCGGTAAATCTCCTCAAAAAAATCCCGCCTCACATATTCATCTGACTCATAGTTGAAGACCGTCAGCAGCGAAGTTTCGCCCCACTCGGCCCTGTGATTGAAGGCGAGCCATTGTCGCTCGTGGTTGAGAGGGTTGCTGTTGGAGTCCTTGAAGGGGTCGCTGTCAAAGGCGAAGTAACTTTCCAAGTCGCCCTCGCCCCATTCACCAAGATTCCACTTTAAATCAGGACCGAAGGCGAAGCCGCGTTGAGTGCGGTAATCGAGCTTCATCTCACCGTCAAGGCGCTCCGAGCCCGGCCAGCGCAGGGCCGTCAGCAGATAAGCTCCCCAATTGCTCCGGAAACCTGGCTCAAGGTGGATGTTCCAGGGGTGGCTCTTCAAGCTTCGTTTGTAATAGGGCATGTAACCAATGGGGATGCCTCCCGCGTGCAGGGTGGCGTTGTAGAATTCGATCTTCTCGCCGGGTACGATATGGACTTTCTTGGCCTTGATAAAATAGTCGGGGTCGGGGTGATCATCGGTGGTAAAGGTGACATTGCGGCCCGTGTAGTGACCAGCCGTCTGATTGCCTTCCATGGCTTCGCCCTTAAAGAAGACATTGATGTTGCCTCCGCGAAACTCAGCGGATTTCACTCGCTTGGTTTTAAAATTATATTCCATCCTCTCAGATCGCCACGTGATGCCCTCACGCCGCAGGATCACATTTCCAACGGCAATCACTTGGCCAGTGGACTCGGTCAGTTGAGCCTCAGTGGCAGTCATCTCGGCAGCGTCCGGCTGGCCATCGCGGTATTTCACCAAGACACCTCCGGTGGCATGGGCCACGCCGTCGGAAAACTCAATGGCACCATCGGGCCCGGTGGACTCAATTTTCCAGTCTCCCCAGGGCTGCGCCCACGCGCCGCCCGCAATGGACAGGGCACCCGCCAGCAATAATGAACGCAACCACTCCTTCATCAAGGTGGGCACTCAAGCAGATTCGCGGTCAAATGCCAAACCCGACTTATCCGCAGGCCGCACGTTGACACCAATTTCTTCCCGGAAAATACTCCCGCTGCCCATGAAATGCAGTGAAGGGAAAACCCTCATTTACAACGGCCAACTTGTAGACGGGGCCGGTGGCCCCGTTATCGAGAACGCCGCCATCCTCATCGAGGAAGGTAAAATCACCTTCGCCGGTCCCGCCGAGGCTTGCCCGGAAAATGATGCCGAAAAAATTGATGCAAAGGGCGGCACGATTATGCCGGGGCTGGTGGAGGCGCACTTCCACGCCACCTATTTCAACGTCTCGGAACTAACGGATCTGGATATCAAGTATCCGGTTGAGTACGTCAGCTTACTGGCGAGTGTGAATTGCCAGCTCGCGCTGCAGTGCGGCTACACCAGCGCGCGGTCTGGCGGATGCCTGTTCAACTGCGACTTCTGGCTGAAGGAAGCCATCGAGAATGACCTCATCCTTGGGCCGCGGCTCTCGACCAGTGGACGCGAGATTTGCTCCTCGGGCGGGCTCATGGATTGGAATCCCGACTATCGCAAGATCGGCATGGAAGGCCTCGTGTTTATCATCAACGGCGTGGAGGACGCCCGCAAGGCGGTGCGCGCGTTGGTGAAGGACGGCGTGGAATGGGTGAAGACTTATCCCACTGGCGACGCTGCCGCGCCGGATACCAACGATCATCACACCCTCTGCATGACCTTTGAGGAAATGCACGCCGTGGTGCAGACCGCGCACAATCACAGCATGAAAGTCACTGGCCATTGCCGCGCCACCGAGGGCATCAAGAACGCCCTGCGCGCCGGCTACGACACCATCGAGCACGGCTCATTCATCGACGACGAAGGCCTCGACCTCCTGCTCGAGCGCGACGTGCCCTGTGTGCCCGGCTTGTATTTTGAAAAAGCCAGCGTCGAGCGCGGGCCGGAATTTGGACTGCCCCAAGCCGTCATCGACGGCCATCAGGAAACCCTCGAAGGCGGCGCCGCCAGCGCCCTAAAAATCCTCCGAGCCGGCGGCCGCATTGGGCTGGGTGGCGATTACGGCTTCGCCTGGACCCCCCACGGCACCTACGCCCGGGAGCTGAGCTTCTTCGCCAACGATGTCGGCTTTACGCCGATGGAAGTGATCGCCTGCGCCACAAAGACCGGCGCCGAGATCATGGGCCGCGGCGACGAACTCGGCACCCTTGAGCCCGGCAAACTCGCCGACGTGCTGGTTGTTGACGGCGACGTCCTAGCCGACATTTCCATTTTGGAAAATCGCGAAAACCTAATCGCCGTCCTCCAAGGCGGCCAACTGAAGGCCGGTCAACTCGCCCCCCGCCATCAAGCCCAAATCCCCGCCGTCGGCTAACAAGGATGCACACGATGCCCAGGATATTCTTTAATGAGACGCCTAAGTGCTGCCGGCAAGATGCCGGCAGCACACATCACAACCCCAAAAACTTCATTCTGAACATCCTGCCCATCCATGTTTAACAAAAAAGCAAAATCCCTGTTAACCCTGCTCGCCCTCGCGCCCATCCTGTCCGCCGCGCCGAAGGATATTCCCCAGCAAAAAGAATCCGACTGGGTCGATGCCCGCTACGCGAAGGTGAAGTTCGGCCCGTTCGTTTCGGGCCACATTGCCACGCCGAAGGGCAGCACCCACAAGGGCATCGCCATCCGCGTGGGCGACAAGGGCGAAGGCACGATGGTGTTCGACACCGACCTCTGCATCTGGCGCGCCGGCTGGGCCGGCGGTTTTATTAAAACCGACCCCGCCCGCTACGGCCTTATCCGTGCGCTGAATCCCGATGGAAAAATCGTTTTTGCAAACACCCCAACGATGGGTGTGGCTGATGCGAAGGGATCCTTCGTGGATTCGCGAAATCCAAAGAACGGACCGCTGTCGGAAGGTAGTGCGCGGTACAAAGGACTGTTTGTGCACGGACAACGGGTAGTTGTGCGGTATGATGTCAATGATCTGCAAATTTACGATTCGCCGTGGCTGGCAAAGGACGCCGATGGAAAGGTTCATTTTAGCCGGGATTTGAGAGTTCAGAAGGGATCGGCAGTTCTTCAAGTAATTCGGTTAAAAGATCCCACGGCTCCCGTTAATCTGCTCAAGCTTGTTGGGGTAAAATCCTTGCTGGATTTTGATAAATTCATCCAGCCCGGCCCGCGGCGTTGGGGCAAGCCGATTGTCACCAAGGGCATCGTGGACGAGCGAAAGACGCCGTTTGCCATCGACACGATCACGGTGCCGTACAAGAACCCGCACAACGCGCTGTTCTTCACGGCGGGGCATGACTTCACGAGCAATGGCGATTGTTACGTGGCCACGGCGCATGGGGATGTTTGGAAGGTG
>CEVA01054797.1_pt1 | contig 35644 bp, 13 predicted proteins | sample 361521 | NCBI WGS metagenome assembly CEVA01 (sample SAMEA2622823, study PRJEB7988) | marine metagenome | isolation source: saline water (ENVO:00002010), including | reverse complement strand
GTCTTCCGTCCCGCGCCATATGCCTTGGACTCCATCCAGCCAATTTAACCATAGGGACGACGAGTATCATCCTTAAGCATAGATTTCGATAGGAAAACTACTCAATCCCTAATTCGAGAGACACTTGGTTGGACCACTCTAAGGCATCTAGAAGGCCGTAACCGGACTTTGAGTCGTGGGTGGAGGCTTGGTTGGATGCTGGTCTTGCAGAATTTGCCAGGGCCACCTTGACTAAATTCATTTCCTGCTGGTCAATTATTCCATCTTCACCGGAAATCGACTCACCGTGGATGGAGAGAATCAAAGCAAGTGCCCCTGCGACGATCACTGTTGAGTCGCTAGTTCCCGTGGAGTAAGCGTATGGGGGCTCTCTGTCGTTAGAGATACAAGACCAAAGTAATACACCGGGAGCTAAAATCTCTGGCTTCTGATTGGGGAAAGAGCGGTCTTCTCCCGTTTCTGGATCTATGGGGGATCCTTTCGTGCTGTCCCCCCATGGATTACCACCTTTGTCATGGGCACCTACAGCGATAACACCTGGAAGACTAGCCGGTGTAGAAACATCAGTATTGTTGGATTGAGGATCGCTGTTACCTGCAGCTGCTACGACAAAAATTCCATCATCTAGGGCCTCTTGAACTGCTTCTACGGTCTCTGACGTGGAAGTAACTCCCGACCCAGGTTGGCTTCCTAGGCTCAAGGAGATAACATCGGAACTCTGTGAGATCCTGCACCATCTGATAGCCTGCGAAACCATCCTCTCGTTTCCCGACTTTCCGTCCGGCCCAAGAGCTATAGCGACAGAGAGGGAGACTCCGGGAGCTGCTCCCCTGTAAGTCCCATTAGCTACAAGCAGTCCAGCCATCAGAGTACCGTGGCTATCGTATCCGATGTCTCTAATCTCATCGTTCTCTTCTAGGTAGAAATCTCGGAACCCATGTAGTTTCAACATGGAGAAGTCGGGGTGGGAGATATCTATGCCAGTGTCGACTATACATACGCGAATACCTTCACCAAGAGTTCCGGTCGATTGTAGGCCCCTTATGCCGCTATCCTCGTATGCCCATTCAGAATCTGGTAGTACTTCACCGAGTAGCGGCGCTATAGAGGGGTATAACATGATGAACGACAATATAATCGCCGAGAATCCTACAGCACCCCATGGCCAGAGGAACCTGACAATCGGACCCATTGGCCACCTGAGTTCCCTGGCTTCCTTGTCGCTGATACCATAGGCTTCCCCAGGATATCCGGGTGCATCGCTGTCGACGGCAGTCAAGAGGCTAGGATCTTCGGGTTCTGGCATTAGTTCCAAGTGCTGGATTCCCCTCATGGCCGATCCCCTAAATAGCGCTGTTAGTGTTAGTATTAGAACGGGGCGCTAATTCTTCTTCCAGGCCTTCTAGTGAAGTATAGTAAAGCAACTAATAGTAGGATGATGAAAACATATGCCATGTACTTGAGATTGTCATTATCCACTGAAGCCGCCCACAATTGTGCCTCGTAGACACACGAAGCCTGGCCTTCGGAGAGAGAGTTGCATGCCTCGATTTCTTCTAATGGCTCGCCTTCTATTTCGAACATGATGTAATACTTCTTTGACTCTTCGAACTGGGTGTAATCCATGTTGATGAAGAAGGCTGATTCGCTCATTGCGAAAACCGAGCCGGAGGAGCTGGAATTGACTCCAACCTTAGTCAGGCATTTGATATCCTCGCAGAGTGTGGCAAGAAGGGTTACGGTTTCTGCGTCAACATTTCCGGAGTTTGAGATGTTAACCGAATAAGTCTCGATTCCTCCATAGCTGGCGAAAGAGCCTCCAAGGAGTCGTACTGATTCCCCTACAATCGATAGAGAAGGGGCGTCCAAAACTATAGTAGCTTGGAATGGATATGAGTTGTTTGATGAGTCAGTAACCGAGAAGTGAATGGTTTCTGTGTAGTCACTGAGTAGTTCTTGCTCCGAAACAGGGACTAGGGTGAATGTAGACAGACCATCCGTGAAAGGTGAAACTGGCTGGGTCATTGGACCTGAGACTTCCCAATAATCGGAGTTCTCGAATTGGAAGTAGAATGTCTCGTCGGCGTTTCCTAGATTCTTGAACGGGACCTGAAGTGGCACAATACTATCACTTGGAGAGAAATATACAATCTCTTGGAATTCCTCGGAAAGCTCTATTCCAGATGTTTTCGGTATGCCCACGGTCAACTCCGTCTGCGTCGAATATCCTTGGATCGTTGAAAATTTAACTAGGACCATATGACCTTCGGGGAAGTGGTGGGCAACGCTACTGTTTGCTGGTGTAACCCTGACATTGATAGTCGAGGTTTCTACATTCTCTAGGCCCATGTCGAAAGAAATTGACTCCTGCCAGTCGCCGGTTGAGTTCTCGAATTCGACCTTCCAGAAGATTCCATCCATTCCAGGTACTGTACCCGTAACCACGTATGTGTCGAAGGAGTTGTGCCCTTCATAATCAATACTCAATGTGAATTGAGCAACCTCATATTGGCAGTCTTCCAAGCAATCTGAGTCCGCCAGTACTACGTCTATTCTAGGTTGTGAGGAGGTTGAAACGGCTATGTCTTGCTTTGAAACCCTCTCTATGCTGAGTGTCTTCACTGGAGTGTCTTGGCCAGCTCTGATAGTGACTCCTTGCCCGCCAGAGTAGGTAACGTTCCTGCCACCCTCATCGAGATCAAACTCACTTGAAATTTGTACAGTTCCAGTAACAACGAGCAACGATAGAGTGCCGTCCTGGTTCAATTGCTCAGACCAGGACATGCTGCCGAATTCGACTACTAGATCGTAGTCTTCTATCTCGGAAAGTTGGTGCTCCGCTCCGTTGAAGTCTATCCACTTGGTGTCTAAATTCAAAACCCCACCTATCGTTAGTTCGGATTCTATCGATGCGCCTTCGACACCTACCTCCAAGGGGGAAATCGAAATCAGATTTTGGCAATCTGAAGATTGGGCGTCTGTATATGCATATACAACCCAACTACCTGGTTGAACGGATGAAACCCATCCTCCGGTCCAAATAGAGGAGTTACTAGTCTTGATGACAGTGACTCGGTCACGGGAAATTCCATGCGTCGGTATTAGGACAACCTCCCAATCACCGTTTGAGATGCAAGCCTGGTCCGGGTAGGAAACATGTCCCGAGACTTCAACCTCGCCTGCAGTGATTTCGATATCTTCAACCACAGATTCGTTACCCAATTCTACTGACAGAGTAACATTTCCGAATCCTTCCCTAACTACGAATAGGTCCCAAGAACTCTGTGCAGGGAGGAATGTTGACCATTCCCCGGTGGAACCAGTCACCAATTCATGAGTAGGGGGTGCAAATCCGGGATTTTCTGAAGAGAGGTTGACCGTCGCGTTACCTAGGCCTTCGAAGAAACCGGGAGAGTCGTCGTCGTCTAAGTCCCAGAAGACCCGACCACTTAGTTGAACCAGCCTCTGCACCGATAGAGTAACTTGGTGGTCCACTCCAACAGTTACCCCTGAGTCGACTAGCGAGGTGTTCTCGAGTAACATCCTGATGCCGTCTGGGTTGGTCTCATTCATCTCAACGTTCCACTGTCCAGGAGTAAATCTGACCTCCAGAGGCAGCCCTAATCCAAAGTATTGCGTAGAGAAGGAACCTAGTCCCTCTTGGGATGTGAAAGTGAGTTCCATCATCTCCAGATCGGGACCTCCCCCTGTACTGGAATTCAACTCGATGGTGACGGTTGCTAGTTGTGAAGTATAGAAATCGTATGTGCTATCAGCTGTGGACTTGGAAACAGAGATTGCCCTTCTCAAGCCTTCGTGAACTCCTGAATTGCTCTCAAATTCATCGATGATGACCACCCATTCACCTTCGCTGATGTAATCCACAATCCGCCCATTCTCATCGGTAATGAAAGTCTGAATCCATCCGCTATTAGTGTCTAGCATTGTGACTTGGTGGTTCACCAAAAGATCCGCACTCTCGTTCCTGAATGTTATGTTTACCAGCCAAAGAGGCTCGAAACCGACGGATCTATTGATTTCAGATGGGTCTAGCCCGACGTCGAAAATCTTGTTTATGTCGTATAGAGTATCGAAGAGTTCTCCGGCGGAGGAGTTTGCTCTGTCGACTACAATCCTGTACTTTCCTGGCTCCAGAGAGACCTGTGCCCTTCCATCAGAAACCCATTCTTGGCCGTCTAGACTGACTGAGTAGCCCGACCCGTTAGAAGTAAGAGGCTTGATCTGGAATGGGTATGATACGGGTGTTCCGTTGGATACGTTGTTTTCTCCATCGTGGTCTATGAAAAAGTCGATATTCACGGTACTGTTTTCCTCTGGAATGATAAATAGCTCTATGTCCACCGAGGAGTTGATCTCACGGATAACAGAGCTTGATCCCATTTCACCTGCATCTAGTGTGAAGGACCAGTTCCCGAGGGGCAGTAGCATCTCGAACCTACCAAGTTCGTCGACCTCGACCCGCCAGACGGAGTCAGTATTTCCGTCCATGTTGTTTGCATGAGCATAAACAGGACGCCATCCCGAGAAGCCCTGGTTGTACGTGTTTCCTTCTCTGTTGAGGCTAGCACTTCCGAAGATTACCATGGCATTCCTAAGTTCGATGCTGATGTCGTCCATTCCCTCTGTGACTTGGAACCTTGTCCCATTAGACATGAATCCACCTGCTCCAACCATCCTCTCAACTGTGGCGTCCACGAAGGCCCCAAGAGGGAGGATTACACTGAAGTTCCCATTTGAGTCGGTTGTTGAAGCAAGAGAGAATCCACCCCATTGGAATGTAATGTCCTGGAACGCCACAGGGCCTCTGGAAGTTTGCAATTCGGGAGAGTCCTTGTTGGAACTATCTATCACACTTCCATTAACAACTTGGCTAACAAGGAACTCGAATGAGGAGTTGATATCCTCGGTGCCTACACTGATTCGTTGCCATAGTTGCTTTTCTTCGTTAAGGGTGTGGTTCAAGACCCAAATTCCTGGTGAGAGTTCGGCAAAATATGATCCAGAAGTGTTGTCGAAGGATACGCTCACAGGTTCTATAGATTGGTTCTCGGATCGGAATTTCAATTCTAGATTCTCGACGCTTTCATCTCCATCTGTGAGGGTGAATGTGATGTCAGAGGTCTGTGGTACTACAGACGGGAATGCTGCAAGTATGTCTTGGTCTGATTCGAAGATGTAGGTCTCCGAAATCTCTGGGAATCCATCATCGTCCACGTCCACCTGGACTAGATATGAACCGGGGATTATGGGTCCAATCTCGAATGATCCATCTTCCTCAGGAAGAACGGAGCATGGGGGAGAGACAACAGTGCTACATTCGTGCAGAAATTCTTCTGAAGAACTGTTGATTGGGAGAATAATGAGCTCACTTGAAAGTGGGTCTCCTGAGTGAAGGGAGACAGCTCCCTTGACGGCTCCACCGGAAATTGATACAGGAATCTGAGAGTTCGATGGATTTAGAGGGATCTGGAAATATTCACTCAGTTCTACAACAATGCCACCTCCAAAGTCTACAGATACAGAGTATTCCCCAGGTAGGGCGTCAACAATATGGAAAGAACCCGGACTGACCATGGGGCCACTGAAAACCCCATCTCCAGAGAATGTTCCTGATCCGTTTATAGTGCCGTAGGAATCAAGGTTTTGGGATGAGTCTGTTACGAATGTTCCGGATCCGATGAAGGTAGCTTGGAATAGGCTTCTTGTGTATTCGCTGACACCTTCAGAGGTAAATCTCCCAGATGCGTTTAATGTGCCGTTGACTAGGTAGATTCCATCATCAAAGGAACATGCTTGAGAGCCGTTCGGTACCTCGTTATCCATACATTCTGGGACAGTGTCGGAGATTTCCCCCTCTAGCGTCCCGCGACCTGTGAATTGTCCGTCACCGGCAATACTGTGGTTGTCGTATATTGTCTGGGTGTGGGTACCTGTGAATTCGCTTACTGAGGCAGCCCCCTCGGAAACTACTGTACCATTGCCATAGAATGTAACCTCTCCGAGACCAGTGAATCTCAGAGATTCGCCCTCTAAGCTCCCATTAGAGGTTGAAGTCACATAGGGCTGTATCGTGATCTCATCTGAGGTCGGCGTGAGTATCATGTCTGCTGAGAGAACTGGTTCACCATCGAAGTCAAGTTGGCCTGACCATGAAAGTACCCCTGATGCAGCGGAAGGTGAAACGGTGATTGAAGCATCAATTATCGATTGTCCGTTACTGTGACCATCTGTGCGAGAAATGTTAACTATCGTATGGGTGAGCCAAGTGGACCCGTAGACGTTTCCTAGAATCCCAGTCACTGGATTTACATTCCTGTTCTGCGGATCCTCTGTGAAGAGCTCACTCATCGCATAGCCCATTCCCGTCATAATCGAGGTTCTCGCTTCTTCCAAGTCGGTTTCTCCTGAGAATGCAGAAACTCTAATCTTGCCAGACGGGACGGTGAAGGAGAATTTCCCATTCTCATCTGCTTGGGTGCTTCCTATAGGGATCCAGAATGTCCTAGAGTCGCGGTCAATTACATTTCCTTCCAAATCCACATCCTCTTCCCCACTGAAGGCATCCCTCTCTATCAGCAGCCTAGCGTTGGGTACGGGTCCGATCCCATCAAGAGTTACAGTGCCCTCAACTGTTGCACCGCTGTAGTATTTCAGAATCTTTACGAACCTGTTGGAGTCGTACACAGTACCGCAATACTGATCCAGCTTCGCCCCTGTCTCGTTAGTTTCACAATGGGCACCATCAGTGGGATCGTACCAATTAGAAATCACGAAATGGTTCATCATGGCGCCGGGTAGTGACATAGCACCCTCCAGGTAGCTTCCGGGGGATCCTGAAAGAGCACTTGGAGCAATCCACGCTGAAGGGGAGTCTGCATCGCCAGCAATTCCCCCTGGAGAGTCGAGGCCAAGAGAGGATGTCCCGTAACCTACGTAGGCTCTAGCAACCATGGTTTCGAAGAACTCGGCGGAATGCTGGTATTCGATATCGTTGATTGCAATCATTTCATCTGCGGTTGATGCTCCTGATGCCTGGGATCTAATATCCTCCAGATAGCTTGCCTGATATTCATCGGAGGTCATCATTCCCTGGTTTGTCTCGTATGTTGTGGTAATGTATGTGTCAAGGTCCAGTCCAGACAAATGAGTAGGTGCGTGGAAGATTCCAGTTGTTTGGCCTCTGTGGTAGCTCTGATAATCCGCGTTATACTTGCCACCCAGAGGATAAAGCCTGTTGTCAACAGCGAAATATCGAATCTCGTGGTTCCTAGTTGTAATGCCACCCTCGTAATCTGTCACTTCGTATGTGTCAATAGAGGAAATTCCATCATAAATATCCACAAGTTCGTTAAGTTCGAATGCAGTAATCAAGAAAGCTCGCATCATCCCGAACTTTGCATTGGCCCTGTGTAGCCCGGTCGAGATGTCGTAGTAGTCCTCGAAAAGGTCTTTTGTGTATCTATATCCACCCATGTCATAGTGACTGGGATCTTCCATAATTTCGTATGATGAGGATGATCCTCTTGCCTCGTCGAAAAGTGACTTTGCAGCAGATTCGTTCGTGCTTGGTTCTCCGTAATTCTCACCATCCTTCAAAACTAGCCAGACCTCGTCAGTTTGAGGTATTCCGTTATTGTCCAGCAAGTGACCATGGAGTAGTTCGGTTGAGCCATATACCGCCTGTAGTGCCATTGTCCTGTCCATAACAAACTGTCTACAACTATCGCAATTACTATTCGAGATGATTGCAGAGAATTCTTCAATCTGTTCTTCCGTCATTGAGGACTCCAGAACAACTCTGAAATCTTCGCTCATCTCTCCACCATTCAAGTTTCTATCACCTAAAGCAAGCGTGGCAATGAACAAAGATAGTGTGTCCTCCTGACCTGCCGATAATAGCATAGCTCCGCTATTTGGTATGCCTGATTGGAAGTTATCAGCAACGGTCGGATGTTGCCCCGAAGTAAGTGCTTGGAAACCATAATCCCACCAAGAGACAAATGCCGGTCTTTGGCTGAACGGAGTAGAATTATCCTGCTTCGACAGCCAGTCGTAGGCTTCATTCCATCCTTGTGTGTTGAAGCTAGGGCCGAATGTCCCCATGTACCAATGCCCAGTTTCAAACGGTTCGTACGGATTGCTGTTCATCACAGAAAACAGGTTGAAGAAGTCCTGCCTAAGGATGTCTGGAGCGATGTCATATATACTCTGGTCAACTTCATAGGCGGACTGCTCGCCCCTCGGGATTCCAGAGTCTATTCCGTAAGTGGCATGCTGAGAGCTGATGAGGAGAAGAACCAGAATCATTGCTGGAACTCCAGGTCTTGACTTGGTAGCAGGCCAGAGAGATCTGAATCTTGTTCTCGGAGTTCCAATTCCTGAGTTCCTCCATACCTTGGAAAACGCTGAGAAGTTTGAGCTCCCCCATAGCATCGAGATGCCTATCCCGCCAGCTACTGCCATGGGTGGGGTCGCGTTGATTATGAAACGGCCAGCGGTCCATGCCATGTAGGTTGCGATAATGGTCCAAAGGCCTAGTAGAGTGAGACCGGACTTGCTCTTCCTGCTTCCCCTCCAAAGAAGAACGAAGGAGCACCCTATTGCTATCAAGGCTACAATAGGCCCGTACGAAGCGAATAGAACTCCTCTGTCGGGAGCCTGTGCCTCTCCGATGGTACCGAAGATCTTGTTCTTAGAGAAATAGAAACCTCCGGTGAAAAGAATATCCCAGCCAGCGTAGATTTCTGTAACCTGAAGTAAAAACAGTAGGGACAGAATGGTACCAAAAAGTGCCGAACCCCCCATTACAACCAGTAGCCAGGGCTTATCTCTGAAGGAGCTAGATACCCATCCCACTGCGAATGTGAAGCCGATAATGTAGAACATTGGTTGCATTCCACTTGGCGCAAATAGAAGGTTCATTCCGGGCCAAGCATAGAATGGGATGGGGATGATGATTGAAGAAATCATCATCTGAAGAGCCGCGGAAGTGAATTGTAAGCTGTCCTTTCTACGGAAAATGTTGACTGCCACTTGGAAGGAGTATGCTAGGAATAGTATTCCAGGCCCATATACGAATCCCTTCCAACCCAGAGCCATCACTGCGAAGGCTATTCCGGACATGGTTGCGTTTGCCATTAATGCAGGATTTCGCTGCCATGTGTCCCTCATTCCAGCCAGTATGTACAAGGGATTTGTACTGGTCTTCTCAAAGACCTCCTTGTGCTCTAGATTTTCAAGGGCCCTCATCCAGAAATAGAACGCAATTGCAAGGAACAACATCGCGAAGGAGTCGTGATCCGACATTGCGAATGTTGACCGGCTCATGTGTCCGGGCATCAGTGCTATCAGCCAAGCCGCGAAAATTCCCGAACGCTTGCTGTGAGCCCTTGTCGCGATTCCTGCGATTGGGAGTACGATCAGTGCACCGTATATTGCTGGGAGGGCGGACATTGACCACCATACTGCTTGGTCCGGTGAGATCTCTAGTAGCCAAGAAAGCGCGAGAGCGCCTAGTGCCAGAGACCACGAGAAAAGGGGTGGCCTCGGGTTAATGCCCCCTGAGGGGTAAGCCCTATCATGATCGAAAATTAAGTGGCTTCTTTCGGCGATTACGTAGTCCACGACCCGTTTCATATACCATGGGTCAGACCCGCCAGTCATGTCCCAAAGACCAGTTCCAGAGGCATTCATTGCTGGAATGACATTCCATGCCGTCCTGACAACGAGTGCGACAACGAATGCAAGAGACACCATCATGATGTAGGAGTTCTCGTCCCACCAAGTCCGGAATCCGCTTCTATCCCTTCTAGGGGCAATGTCACCGAAGGCCCCTCTTGATGCGAAGAAGATTGCGAAGAAGTTCAGCCAGAAACCAAGGAAAAACCAGGTAAATGATCCAATGAAGCCTGTCTCAGAGAATAGAGAGGGAAGCTCATTTCCAATCTCGTGGAGGTGCCCAATAGTGTATAAAATCCAGTTTATTGCCAGCATAGAGCTTAGCACATGCCACCCCTCTGCCCTGAAAAACGAAAATGTAAGTACTACGAAAGCCGAGAAAAGTGCCCATACCACTCCGAGATGGCTTCCTTGAGCGAATTCGGCGAGGTCGCTAATCTGCCCCACCCAAATCACAGGTATTAGGAATCCTATGAATATCAATGAGGGATATGCCAAGACTTCCTTGTTTTCAGTAAATAGTGGAATCCTGGAAAACAGCGACCCAGTGCTCCTCTCTTCCAGAGTCCCCCGAAGCAAAATCATTACCACAAAACCCAAAGAAATCGAAGCAAGCCAGAATGAGAAGAATGCACTCCCTAATGAGGCCCTTTGAACGTCCAATAGGGCTGAGGATGCGGATTGGGCAATTCCTAGGTGAGCCCCATAGAACCCGGCGAGTCGAATCCCCAGTATTGTGGAGAGGAAAACTGAGGATGCTTCAAATTTCCCAGATTCATGCAGAATCGCAGTTCCCAAACCTATGATCACAAATGTTGCAACGAACATGTTGTCGAAATTTGATGGATCGGACCAGTTCGCGACTAGTGAAATAACCAGAAGAGTAATGGAAAGGGAGATAACTCTCATTGTTCCAGAATTGATAGGGATTATTGATGTTGACCTGCCTGCGCAGGCTGGCAACATCGCAGAAAAAGTAATCAGAATGGATGCGGAAATGTACTCGCTGTCAACTTCTCTTCCTTCTAGTTGAGAAGCAGCAATCAGCAGCCCCAGCAGGGAAAGTGAGATTGCGATAGGCACTCCCATTCTGGATACAAATTGGCTATCCCCAGATGCTTCAATCTCAGTTTCCATCCCATCCACCGAACCTAGTTACCTTCAACCTAGCAGCGCGGCGACCCAAACGCTTGTTTTAACCGTTCGTAGAACGGTTGCAATATAGGGCATCGAGATTAGGTGGCAGAATCATGACCGAAGAGCACGGATTCCTATGTCTTTCCTATAGTGTGAGCCTTCTAAATCAATTCCCTCAATTAACTGGTACGAGGCATGCAAAGCCTCACCTAGGCTGGGTGCTATTCCGGTAGCAGAGAGAACTCTCCCTCCTGAGGAAACAAGATTGTGTTTGTTTTCTATTCTCACTCCGGACAGATGTGAGAAGGCTATCACCTGGCCTTCATCGATTCTTGCATCCCACCCTTTGATCGGCCTTCCTGAATATACCTCTCCTGGGTAACCCTCTGCAGCTAAGACGACGGTTGCTGCGTGCATCTCACTAAACTCTACTGCAGCATCCGCAATCCTCCCTTGTGCGGTTGCCATTAGGGCGGAGCCGAAATCAGACTTGAATAGCGGAATTGTGACTTGTGCTTCTGGATCTCCCAGTCTGACATTGAACTCAACGACCCTAGGAGAGCCTTCTGCGTCAATCATTAGTCCAACGTACAGACACCCCCGATATGGAATCGGAAAATTCCTGAGGTAATGATGCATCGGCTCAACTATTTCTTCTCTTGTTCTAGCCAATACTGAAGGAGTTGCGACAGGGGCTGGTGCGTATGCCCCCATCCCCCCAGTATTGGGCCCCGAGTCACCATCTCCGACCCTCTTGTGATCCTGACTGGCAGGGAGCATTACGTATCCAGATTCGTCCATAATTACCAACACAGATGCTTCCTCCCCCGATAGGTGCTCCTCCAGTAGGACGAAACCGTCAGATTCCAACCCATCGAGTAATGCGAGATGGGCTTCCTCCCTAGAAGAGGTAACGATAACACCCTTTCCTCCGGCCAATATGTCCCTTTTAATGACCCAAGGAGGGGTAAAAAAATCTAGTGATTCCTCAATTGACATAGCATCCCTTACCACTTCGAAATTTCCTGTTGGAACTGCAAGCGACTCCATAACCCTCTTTGCATGAAGTTTTGAGCCCTCCAGCATTGCACCTTCGGAATGTGGACCGAAACAGGGTATTTCTTCCTCCCAAAGTCTGTCAGCAAGACCGTCTACGAGTGGTGCTTCGGGACCTACTACTACTAAAGAGACGTCCAATCTTTGGGCAAGTCCAACTATTCCATCAATATCTGATGAAGATACGTCATGATTGGTGGCGATAAACGAGGTTCCAGCATTCCCCGGAGTACAATGTATTCCTGAGACAGACAGACTCTTTGACAGACCAATGGCAATTGCATGCTCCCTGCCACCACTTCCTACGACTAGGACATCCAGGGGATTCATGGTTCGCGCTGGCTATGTATATGATAATGGATTCCACTCAGAATGCTGACTAGTAAGGAACGGACTTGAGGCCCAATCTGTATCCTAGAATATTGAACGACCTATGTAAAATGGGAGTGATAATGATTAGTATAGCCATGCCCATCAGAAGCTCTGAGCTTCCAACAATTGACGGATCAAGAAATAACTGCCCGAACACGAAAGTACATACTGCGAATGGAAGAGTATCGAGTAAAGGGGCCTCGGAGCTAGTACTGCCCTCCCTCTTGTGACCAGTTCGCCGCTTAACGAACGATCCCACGGAATCACCTAGCATGCATCCAAAGCCTAGTACACACCCCAAAACAAATGCTGCAGCAATTCCGCCACCCATATAGAACCAAGCATCCGAGATATCCATTGCTCCAGTGCCATAAGACTCCAGAGGGTCTAGTAATGGTGCGGAACCCAAATTGTTTCCCTTTGCAATCGAATGGGTAAACACCCCTAATAGGCCTCCGCCAATAGTCCCCCCGACAAGACCGTTCCATGTCTTTCCATCTCCAAGAATCCTGTTCCCGTCCCCCATTACTCTGCCCCCGTCTATTGTGTAAACGGGAATTCCAGTCAAGTCTGGAATCCATTTTCCACCTAGCATTGCAGCAGTATTGGACAAATATCCCGGCAAGTACAACCAAAGAACAAGGAATGTGGCCATAAGTGGATCCTCCCAAGGTAGATTCTCCGATGACATCAATCGAGGCAGTGAAATCAGGAGGATGAACCTTCGCACATTTCAATGAGTGGATAATTAGCGAAAAATTCAGACTTGCCGGGGTGAGATTCATGTTCCTTCTAATGTGCCGGGGGACGATGGGTGCTAGGATTACCGCCATAGTTTGCCTGACTCTTGTAGCATCCGTAGTTTCCTTAGCGGGAAATTCAATGGCCGAAGGCGAAGACATTATTGTAGAGTCTAATCTTACATGGATGAACGATATGGATCTCTCTCAGAATGTCCGAGTTGTCAACGGAGGTTCACTGACACTAACAGGAATTGAAATTTCCATCTCCGATGGAATAGAGATTTTTGTAGATGCTGAATCTTCGATTACAGTACAAAGCGCCATATTGAAATCAAATAATACAGATGATGAAAATCCGGGGGATGGCGAGGGTTATACAATTGTTGTGGATGGGAAAATGGAAGCGAGAAATTCAACTATTAATGGAGCAGGGATTTCTACATCCGGTTCACTCTATATCAATGACACAGCATTGGAGAAATCGGGGCCAGTGATTCTAGAAGCGGACGAGTCATCGATTTATCTGGGTGGCAAGAGCAGTTTCTCGAATAGCAGCGATGGGCACGACATCAAGTCTAGGGCATTTTCCACGATCAACTGGGGGGAGGAAGTAACAGGGTCGGGAGGGGACACGAACAAGTGGGAGAGGAGGCTTGCTGGGCAAAACATCGTGTTTGATGCAGTATTCGTGACCTATGAGATTACTGGGATGTATCAAAAAGAAGTCTATACCAACTATAGCAATCAAGATGGCGTTTCATTTATCGATGGTGGGAAGGAGAGAGTGGTTGAGATTGCTTGGTCGGATGACAATACATTGGAGATTAATCCAATCTGGACTGAGAAAGCTATTGTTACCGTCACAGAATATAGAACAGCATGGAATCCAGTAGAGTCAGGAATAGGGAACTATGGCGGTGGGCAGTTCGAATTGTTATGGGATACCACAGTTCTTGCTGATTCTGGCACCCCCGAGATTGGATGGGAGTCTATTACCCCTCTAGACGAAGAAGGAGTGAGAATTAGTGAGGCCTCGATTGGAGAGTCAGTAAACATCGAAGCAGTGATTGCAAACTCGGGAACTGCCGCTGCTTCCTTGGCGATAGGGTGTGAGTTGTCCGGTACTGGAGAATCTGCACAGATATCGCCGTCTTTCCCGAATACCGTGGTTGCACCCGGGGGACAGGCCACGATTTCTTTCAGCTGGCGATCTTCTAATATTGGCGAAGAAGCCCTATCATGCAGAATTCTAACTCCCACCCAACTGGTCGATGAGATGGCATTCGGGGGAGGAATGATGACCAGCGGAACACTTGCATGGCAAGAGGGATCTAGCGATAACGATGCAGAATCTACCCTCATTCCCGCGGTTGTTGCACTTCTTTTCGGTGCTGCTATTGGAGGGTATTTGCTATTCTCGATATATCAAGAGCAAGAGTTTGAAGATTAGTCAGAGAATTCCCTGTGCCATTGTTGACTCTGCGACCTTTAGGAAGCCAGCGATGTTGGCACCTGCTACGTAATTCCCAGGCATACCATATCTCTCTGCGGTTTCGAATGCGTTCTTGTGGATATTTACCATAATGCCTTCGAGCTTCTGGTCTACTTCCTCCCTAGACCAGCTCATTCTGAGACTGTTCTGACTCATCTCTAGTCCGGAGGTAGCGACTCCTCCAGCGTTGCTAGCCTTTCCAGGTGCGAAGAGGACACCATTCTCCTGGAATACCTCGACTGCCTCAGGGGTGCAAGGCATGTTTGCACCTTCTGCAACGGCCATTACACCGCCTTCAACCAGCATCTGGGCCTCCTCACCATTGATCTCGTTCTGAGTGGCGCATGGCAATGCGACATCAACCTTAGAGCTCCAGAGTTTGTTCAAGTTTGGCTCTGGCTTTGACTCTGTAAACTGGACGTTTTCGAAGTTCTCCGCGTACTCCAATATCCTTCCCCTCCTGTTGTTTTTGAGATCCATAATCCAATCCAGTTTTTCTCGATCTATTCCAGAGGAGTCGAAGATGTATCCGCCACTGTCAGACATTGTGACTGGCTTTCCCCCGAGGTCCAGAACTTTCTCACAGGCATACTGAGCAACATTTCCTGAACCACTAATGGCCACTGAAGCCCCGTCGAATGACTTACCCTTGGTGGCGAGCATCTCTCTTGCAAAGTATACTAGGCCGTATCCTGTTGCCTCTGGCCTGATTAGCGAGCCCCCGTATGAGAGGCCTTTCCCAGTTAGAACCCCAGTAAACTCGTTGGCCATTTTTCGATACATGCCGAAAAGGTAGCCAATCTCCCTACCCCCTACACCAATATCTCCTGCAGGGACGTCAAGATCTGCACCGATGTGCCTCCAAAGCTCTCCCATGAATGACTGGCAGAATCTTTTGACTTCGGCGTCTGACTTCCCCTTGGGGTCGAAATCCGATCCACCCTTCCCACCACCCATGGGTAGACCTGTGAGGCTGTTCTTGAACACCTGCTCGAAGCCTAGGAACTTCAGTATAGACAGGTTAACACTGGGATGAAATCGGAGGCCGCCCTTGTATGGGCCAATAGCGCTGTTGAATTGAACTCTGAACCCCCTATTCACGTGCAGGTTTCCGTCATCGTCATACCAAGGAACCCTGAATTGGATGACTCTTTCCGCCTCAACCATCCCATGTATTACGTCCATGTAATCCGGGTTGTCTTCAATTACAGGGCCTAAGCTGTCGAGGACTTCCTCTACAGCCTGATGGAACTCTGGCTGTTCCGGATCTCTTGCTTTCACTCTCTCGTAAACTATTTTCATCGCATTGTCCATTTGGTCACCAACGGTCCCGGATATCCCTAACTTCGGGCGGTGGCTCCTGAGAATGCTACCCTTTTCAATGTTGCAAGTGGGGGAACTGCCCGAATATCGTTAGGAAAAAAGTCTATTCTCTACAATTCTAGAAACATTAGACTCGTGGCCAGGGAGTGTCATGACGTAGACTACGTCTTGGCTAACCTGTCTCTTTCTAAGTGCCTCCGCCATCGGAGTCATCTCCTTCAACCATCTTGTTTTCCCGTCATTTCCTATGACCTTGACGTCTACCTGTGCCATCCTCGGTTCAGAAAGAAGTAGTTTGACGCTTGGAACGTCGATTGCTACATAACCGGGATCTAATCCAGACCTGTAAGCCATTTCGTCCTCCAATTCCCTCCTAGAATTAGGGTCACTCGCAATAGAGGCCAGTCTTTCGATCTGATCATTAGTCAAATCTTCTTTTCTCCTACTCAAACAGACCTTGAGCAACCTCCTGTACTTTAGTCTTGTAATCATGTCTTTTGCAAAGTCTCCTGCACTTTCCAGCGAGCCCCATATCTCAGCATCTACCATTCTTTGAAGATCGAGAGAGTCTGGCAAATTGTTTCCAGCCCGTTCTACTGCTCTGGATAGCATGACCTCTGTAATTCTTGTTACTTTGTGGAAGTAAACCGCACTGTACATCAGGCCTCTAGCCATTAGCATCCCCTCAAGGGCGGGCATCCCTCCCTGCTCAACAGCTACATCCCCCCCCTCACTACTTAGGCACTCAACCAGCCTCCGATGATCTACAATACCGTGCTTTACTCCAGTGAAGTGAGAATCCCTCAGGAGGTAGTCTAGCTGGTCGCAATCTACTGGACCATGAATCAGTTTAGCCATAGTCTGGTCCTCGCCTGTGAAGTCTCCACTTCCTTCAGTCCAACTAAGCAATGACCTCTCAGTTCCTGAGGCATCAGGGCCTCTGATCAACGATGCTACGTGTTTTGGATCTAATTCGTAGTCTTCTAGAATTTCAGGAATTGATCTCCTTCTTCCGAATGAGGAGCTTTCGCCATGGCCTAGAACATCGTATTCACCCAATATTATCCCCTGAGTAACCGACATGTGGTCCATTCCACCTCTTTCCTCTAGAATATGCTCAAGAGTGTGGGAGTATGGCCCATGACCGACATCATGAAGCATTGCTGCTACTTGTAAAGTGGACTTGTCATGTTCATCAAGTGAAAGGGAATCGGCCATTCTACCAGCCAAATGTGATGCCCCCAATGAGTGCTCGAATCTAGTATGGTGCGCTCCTGGAAAAACTAGGTGAGCCAGGCCAAGCTGTTTGATATGGCTGAGCTTGTTTATCTCAGGGGAAGCAAGCAAATCCTCCGTGGCCCCGCCCAGTTTGAACTGGCCATGGATTGCGTCGTTGATGATTTTCACAATTTCACCTATTGCGCCCAGATACCCATCTGACTTGAACCGCTCGTTGGTTAGAAAATATGTCCCTGCTGTATCGTATATGTATTTCATTTGAAATTCAAATGCAATACAATTATATGCCAACCACTTCTCTCGCAGACTCAGGAGGAGCATGAAGTGCCCGGCAACAGTCCAATGGTCTCGCTTAGAATTCCCGAAGATCACCTTCTGGAGCTAGACAGATTGGTCGGTTTTGACGGGATGAGGAATAGGTCCGATGTAATTAGAGAAGCGATTCGAAGAATGCTATCTTCACCAATACCTGGAAAGGGAGACAGGATTGAGGTTGACCTTGGGCCTGATTTGACAATAAGGCTGAGAGACTACTGCAAGGTTGTGGGAGAATCAGCAGATGTAGTGCTTAGGCAATCTGCCAGAGAAATGATCCGCAAAGAGATGATCGAGGGTGCCACAGTTGTGGACCTACTAAGAAAGCGTATGGAAGAGTTGCGCTTTAGGCATGATGAGGATTCAAACGCTTGAGGTGAGAGAGATTGAGCGATGTTGGGATGCACACACACAAACCGGGGGGGCGGCAAAGCCGCTCCCCCAACCACAATTCGACTAAGGCCAAGAGTTACGGAAACGGCCTTAGAAAAATTCGAAACAGGGCTAAAGCATTGAGCAATGCGGTGGGTTATGACTCACGTGAGGCCCCAAGAATGCCTAGGAAAGCGGAATAGGTTTAGTTTCTCCATACACACACCGTCCCGCACCCGTTGCGGGACAACCTTCCGTTCTCCTGAAATGCAATGCCGTAGACCGGGCAGACAATCACATGGACGGGAGCGTCGAAGAGTGGAACAGGTTCGAGAGGTTAACCCCTTTCCGCGTTAGGGAAGTTCTCCTAATTGCTAGTCAGTTCGACCGATATTTACTGGAAGAGTCAGGTCACCTAGCAGAGATTCTTCAAGAAGAGTATACTGTGCTAAATCTTTCACAAGCACCCAGGATTATCCACAGCCCGGATGCCAAAGATGCGATAGAGCTTGTATCGAGCAGGAAATTCGATCTCGTCATCACGATGTCCAAGGTAGGAAAGATGGACGTCTACGAACTGGCTAGAAAATTGAAGAAAATCGAAGACGGAATGCCGGTAGTAATGCTAAGTCAGAACACCAGGGAGCTGGCGACACTGAGAACGGGAGACGGAATAGACCGGATTTTCGTCTGGAGCGGTGATAGCAGAATTTTGCTGTCAATATGTAAACTGATTGAGGATGAGAAGAATGTTGAGAATGACGTCAGAGAGGGGGACGTACAGGTGATTCTCCTGGTTGAGGACAGCAGGAGGTTCTACTCGGCATACCTTCCACTTCTGTATACCCAGTTGGTAAACCAGACTAGTAGATTGACTGGTGAAGGTGGAAACCTACATGAGAACCTACTGAGGCTAAGAGCCAGAGCGAAGATTCTGCTCGCTACAGACATGGATGAAGCAAAGGGAATCATAGACAGATACTCCAGGAACATAATTGGGGTCTTCACAGATGGCCGTTTTCCCAATCAAGGAGGGGAGAGAGAAACAGCAGGATTGGAGCTCGTAAAATATGCAGAGAGCGGACACAGGTACCTTCCAATACTTCTCCAATCAAAGAACATAGAATTGAAAGAAGATGCGGAAGCTATTGGTGTTCCATTCCTTCACAAGGAAGATCCGATGCTGTACCAGAGAATTGAGGAGTTCATGCAAGAAGAAATGAGCTTCGGAGATTTCATATTTAAGACTCCAGAAGGGATTGAGATTGGCAGGGCATCAAACCTAGAGGGTTTGGCAGAAATGGTTAGCGAAGTCCCATTGGAGTCCCTAGAATTCCATGCAAGTAGGAATGAATTCTCACACTGGCTCAGAGGTAGGACCGAATTCTCTCTGGCATCTTCATTAAGACCAATGACATTGGAAGATTTCGATCACTCAGATGAGGTCAGAAACCATATCTCAGAGACAATAAAGTCACACATCCAGAGTGTAAGAAAAAGGACCATCAGGGATCATGACTCTAAATCAGAAAACGGGGGTTTCCAGAGAATCGGTAGAGGCAGCCTAGGGGGGAAAGGCAGGGGTCTGGCCTTCTTCTATACTAGGATGGATCAGCTAGAGCTTGGCGTGACATACCCCGAAATCGAATTCGTAGTGCCGAACTCAGTAGTAATTGCAACTGGTGTTTTCGGGGACTTCATCGGTAGAAATAATCTATCCAGATTTGCTTACGGCGACTACAGTGATGAAGAGATAAATGAGTCGTTCCTTGCTGGAGACTTCGGTGAAGAGGTCGAGGAAATCAGGGAGATGTTGGACAAAACCTCCTGGCCTGTGGCTGTTCGCTCTTCGAGCCTACTCGAAGACTCTAGTCACCAACCCTTCGCTGGAGTCTACGCGACATACATGCTGGCCAACGATCACTCAGATTTGGATGTTAGATTGAGGCGCCTACTACAGGCAATAAAACTAGTTTACGCTTCAATATTCCATAAGAATGCCAAGGACTACATCACCGCAACGGCAAGCAATATCGAGGACGAGAGGATGGCTGTTGTGGTCCAGGAAGTGATAGGAAGGAAGACTTCTGGCAGGTTCTATCCGGATATTTCGGGTGCAGCGAGGAGTCGGAACCACTACCCAGTAGACCCTCTAAAGATGGAGGATGGGCTTGCTGCAGTCTGTATTGGCCTAGGCAGACAGGTCTCTACGGGGGGGAAATGCTTGAGATTCAGCCCGGGACAACCAAAGAGAATCCATCAGTTCTACAGCACCAATTCAATCATAGAAACGTCCCAAAGTAGATTTTTCGCGATTCCTATGTGTGAAGAATACGGTGACGTCTATCCATCTGAGGAAGAAAACCTGGTTCACTTGGGCCTTAATGATGCCGAGGAAGATGGCAGGCTCTCTTTGGTGGGTTCTACATACTTAGCCTCTGACGACAGAATTGTGGATTCGATAAAGACCAGTGGTGGATCAAGGCTGGTAACCTTCGCTCCAGTTCTAAAACGCGAGAAATTTCCACTTGCCCCAATCTTGGACCATGTTCTAAAGACTTGTGAGGAGTTCCTTGCAAGCCCTGTGGAAATGGAGTTTGCGATCAACGTTGACCGGGATAGTGGGGATAGGAAGTTCGCCATCCTACAGGTTAGGCAACTGATGGACGAGTCCGTGGACATAGACATCGACTTAGACAAGATTGATCGAAGTAAGGCTGTCTGTGTAAGCAGCAAGTCACTTGGCAATGGGGTGATCGAAGGAGTCAATGATGTCGTATATGTTCACCCCGATCGTATGGATAGGATGAGGACTGTAGAGTTGGTTCCGTTGATAGAGGAGATTGACGCGAGGCTTAGAAAGGAAGGAAGGCCATACTTGCTGATTGGCCCTGGGAGATGGGGGTCATCGGACCCCTCCCTGGGAATTCCTGTTCAATGGAACCAAATCATGGGGGCTAAGACGATTGTCGAAGCCCCAATGTCCGACATTCACGTAGACCCCTCCCAAGGGACTCACTTCTTCCAGAACATTGTGACCTTCAACATAGGTTATCTAACCATAATTAAAGGTGACCTGGTAGACTGGAGATGGTTGGACTCTCATGACCCCAAAGTCGACAAGAAGGGGATGAGGCATATTTCCTTGGACGGCCCTCTCAAGGTTGTTCTGGACAGCCGGGACTCGGAGGCAATCGTAGTTAGATGAGGCCAATCTTCTTGGTCGTTCTATTTTCACGTAGTACCCCATGTCGCACGAAGGGGAGGTCAACGCGGATCTTTTCTTCGCACATGATTCCCCCAGAGAATCACAAAGAGAGATGATATCGGATGGAATTGAGGCATTGAAGTGCGGTGGTTTCCTTCTTGCAGCGGCCCCTACCGGGATTGGGAAGACGGCTGCTGCACTAGCATCATCTATAGCAGTAGCAAAATTGTATTCAACTAGTCCCGAGACACCAAAGATTCTATTCCTGACGGGCAGACAATCCCAGCACAGAATTGTCGTTGACACAATTCGGGAAATAAACAAGAGACTTCCCCCGGGATTCTCCAAGTTAAAATTGGTTGATATTATTGGTCGGAAGAGCATGTGCAAGAATGTTGATGCAGTTGGGAAATGCCAATGTGAGGAAGGAGTCACAGAATCCGAGAGAAGGTTCCTTAGATCCGACTTGGGGGCATATATTCATTCAGAACCTATGCATGTTGACCAAGTACTGAAAAGAGTGGAGAAGCAAGATGTTTGTGCATGGGCAACTGCAAGAGAAGCAGCGAGATTAACAGATGTGATTGTCTGCGACTACAATCATGTTTTCGTAGAGGGAGTTAGGGATGCGTCTCTACCGGCTATGGGAGTAGATTTGGGTAATTCGATAATTATCGTTGACGAGGCTCACAACCTCCCAGATAGAATCAGGGGGGGTCTAGAAAGGAGGATTACGGACCAAGTCTTTAGAAGGGCTCTAGATGATATTGAAGAATACAAAGGTCACATGCAAAAAAGAGAGGATGACCTAGATATCCCCGAGTCGAATAAGCTTAGAGAAGCAAAATCCCTAGAGAAGCAAATCGGTGCTCTTCGAGAAGATTCGGGGATAAAAAATTGGTTTGAGGAAAAGAAGTCTGAAAACGAGCGAAGCAAAGGTGACGATGTAAGAGTAACAACTCAAGAGTTCATTGATGTCGTGTCAAATGCAATTGAAGGGGTTCTAGATGAAGATGCCAATGATGGAATTTCCAGAATCAAGATGATGATCACACGTTTATTGGCCGTGATAATCGAAGAAGAGGAAGATTCTGATGATGAAGAGCAAAATGACTGCACTAGACTGGCAGAGATTCTGGAGATATGCATTAGATATCGAAACAGTCCGGCATTGGCTCTAGTTTTTGATGAAAAAATGAGTGAGCCGAGAGTGACGAGTCATCTACTGGACCCGAGCGTAGTGGGCGAGTCAATCTTTGAACAGAGTCTTGGATCGATTCTGATGTCAGGAACTCTCTTCCCGCCTGAGATGTTCTCTAATGTTCTAGGGGTTCCAAGCGTTCGAGCCAAATGTAAGGAGTACTCATCGGGTTTCCCTCTGAGCAATAGACCAGTGCTGATTGCAAGTGATGTTACCACCAAGTATACAGAACGAGAGAAAAGTATGGAGTCGATATTTGCCCATATCAAATCTGTGATAGACAATACAAAGGGGAATGTGGCAATCTTTGCTCCAAGTTATTCGATGCTCGACAGGATTCATGACCACTTCGATGATAGTTGGATTCCGAAAACTATCCTAAAGGAGGAGCAAGGAATGAATAAAAGGGGAGTCCAGGGTTTAGTGGAGAGGCTCCATGAGCAAAAGGACATGGGGGGGGCAGCACTCTTCGGTGTCCTAAGTGGGAAGTTATCCGAGGGGGTTGACTACTCAGACAATGTCCTCAATGCCCTGGTCTGCGTCGGACTCCCAATGCCACCTCCTAGCGCAAGGCAGGATGCTTTGTTTGAGTACTATACGAAAAAATTCAACAGGAGCAGAGCATGGAAGTATGCTAGTCTACAACCCGCAGTAAACAGCGTTTTGCAAGCCCTTGGTAGGCCAATAAGGAAGAAGGAAGATAGGGCGATTGTAATTCTCCTCGAGAAGAGGATGCTAGGGCGAAGAGAAAGCGATTGCATGCCGAAGATGCATAAGATGCAGACCTCAAACCCTTCAAGAACGGGGGAGCGAGTGAAGGCATTCTTCGAGATTTCGTGAGCAATGGGTTCATGCGAGTCGGGGAGTTGGGGTGTTCCCATGGAGTGGACCAGGGTTAACGTTCAATCGGACGACGATTCCGTTGAAGGTACCCTTGATTTTGAAGATCTGAAAATAGGGCTTGACACTAATGCTGAGTCAATGCACGAGTCATTTCTCAAGGGCTTGCCCCACCTTTCAGAAGTCCAAGAAAGACACAGTGGCGTGGTGTCAGATATAGAGTCACGGGCACTAAGTACAACAGTCTCGTCATTGGGCGACTTCCTCTCAGAATTCGGAGGAGAATGGAGCGAGTCAGAAATCAGGATTCCATTACAAGTGGAAATGAGGGCAGACGTTGTAGTGGATGCCAAGGAATATCATGGGAGTCAAGTGGTTCGAATTATTTCTCCAGAGAGGTTTGGGGGCATGTTCAGGTCCTTCCATCTGCCTGAGGGCAGGAATATCCTGGGGGCGTCCTGGGAAGGGGAGATTCTCTCCATCAAGATAGGTTAATCACTCGTCTGACTCGAGTTGCAAGGGGCCTCTAGTAGGCATTTCCTGAATTGCTTCTATCTCCTGAATTACTGAAGAGAGGGCCAGCTGTGCGTTGTCCCTGTGTGAGTCCCCAAGGACGTGACTAGAGTATCGGGCCTCTTCGAATATTCTGTCTAAGGAAATCAGAGAAGCCTCGCTGATAGGGAGTGCTTGCCTGATTGCGGATTCGAACTCTCTGACCGTTTCGAAATTGCGGCGCAAGAAGCTCCTTCTCATCAACACCGAACAAAGATTCTGGTAGCACAGGAAAATCGCCTTCCTGTACTCATCTCCGGAGGCCAGCATCTCGGCGGTCTGACTGAATACGCTGGCAAGTTCCTTAATAGCGGATTTCCTCCTTGTATTCACCAGCATGGCGCCGATGGACAAAGCCGCAGCAGCAGCCAGTAGAGCTCCAATTGCAACCGTAGCGGATCCGAAGAGAGATCCCGAATCTTGCTCCTCGTAATCTATCTGTACCCCTCCAGTTGGCAACACGGCTAGGCTTCCAGGGTCGATGTATTCAGAGTCGGACCCAATCATCACGCTGAGCCTGCCCCATGAAGACAGGTCTGATAGTGGGGGCATGGGTGCTAGAGACTTGAACTCGTAATCGAACACCCCCTCTGAGCTCGTTAGCTTGGACATTGAGAAGTGTGAGGTGCTTCCATTCAGAAGAATCGCCGTCATGGACAAGCCCTCCATGGGCTCCCCTGTGTCCTTTGCAGTTACGTTTACAGTCCCCCTAATCACCCTCTGTCCTATTGATAGTTCTAGATCCGATAGGACGAATTCAACCTCGACCAGAATCATGACATCTACGTCCTTCGATGCCCCGTTGAGGAATCTGTCCTGATCGGATTCCACCGCTATTGTAATCGTGTTTTCTCCCGGGTGCATGTATTCTTGGGCCTTTGCCCTGATTTGGAAGTTCATCGTGTTCGGGTTGTCCCATGGCCCCAAAGTAGTTGGAAGAGCTGAGTCACCCCACCACAGCGTCATAGTCAGATTTCCAAATATTGCAGAGTCGCCCCCGACTTCCCGTATCAGACCCTGAAGCATTATCGAACTCGAAGGTGAGGGATCTCCTCTTACGATCGTGTTGGTTATTGGCTGAATCTCGATTACTATGTCAGAAAGGGCAAAGACCGTGAGCACAGAGTCTGTTGGCAAGTAGAGGAACTCGCCGCCATATTGGAAGGTGACATTGTGGGACCCGCGACTGAGGGAGTACTGGACTCGTTGGGAATAAGAAAACAGTCCCCCGGCCTCAGTGATTACAGTTTCCACAATTGAGCCATCTAACAGCACCAAGACCTCCCTGCCGTCCAAGCCCTGTTCGAATCCGGTGTCCGATTCGAACAAGCGTCCGGTGAAGTTCCACTCCCCCCCTCTGGTGGCGTACACTTCCTCGACTTGTAAAGAAATAGACGTGTGGTATGATACGGTGAATGATGATTCAGTGCTACCCTGTCTGTAGAAACCCTGGGCTGGAGAGACTGCAGAAACTGAGTGATTACCGATTTCCATGGACTCGGGCAAGGTCCAGTTTAATGACCAAGTTCCATTGTCTACAGAGCTGGCCATTCCCACAAGCAGCCCGTCCACGAAAACCTCGATTGTATGGCTGCCTAGCCAGCCATCCTCTAGATTGTCCTTTACCCTGCCCGAGATCGTAAGAGTATCGCCAACTGCTACTGGGTGGGGTTCTTCAATTGTAACGAAAACCGGGGAAAATACGGTAAATACTACTGAGGAGTTTGAAGGAAGAACGAATTGCTCTCCTTCGTATGACACCTCAATAAGTAGAGGGCCTAGGTGCATGTCTGGAGAGATCGGTACAAAGGCAGTGAAGGAGCCGTTACCAGCTACTGACAAGGATGTTAGTTCCTCTCCGTTAATTGTCAGCACTAGCTCCCTGTTGGGTAGGGCTCTACCGACCCCATCTGTTAGCATACCCTCGATGAGGGCAACCTCTGATCTGTCTATCTCACCTGGAGGGGTGGAAATCACTATTTGTGAAGTCTGGGTGACATTGAATCCCACGGAATCAGATGAGCCAATGTAGTACTCTGGGTTGATTGAGTCCCCTTGGCCCATTGGGTCGACCCATGAGAAACCCCCTAGGAACTCGACTCTAGCAGTGTGCAAACCGAATTCCATGTCCGCGGGAATCTGGAATGTTATCGACCACTGGCCAGTGGTTGCGTTGGAGACAGTCGTGTATGAAGGACCAACATCTATACCGTCAATATACAGGTGGATAAGCCCCCCGAGTGGGTTCCCGTCATCCTTCAGTGGCTGTCCTCTCTCGTCCATTAGCGAGCCGATGAGTGTTACTGAATCCCCGGCAATTGACGGAGAGGACGCCTCCTTCAATGTCAAGACGGTGGGGGCCAAAACGATTACGCGAGTCCATGTCTCGTCACCAAGGAGTCCAATTGATCCATTTATCCCAGAGAATGTGGCGTTGACCACCATTGGACCGGGATCCCTGTCATCCCTAACTACGATGGAGGCAGATGCGAGCCCATCAGAATCCGTGATGCCCCCCCATACAGTGACGTTGTCAATCTTGACGATTAGGGTAGCGGATTGGAGAGGGGTTCCTGAGTTGTCAATTATTGAGAGATTTATGTCAAAAGATTCCCCTCTTAACGTTCTGCTGTCCGAGTCTAAATCGTCGGGGCTCTCGATTGTTAAGAATGAGTATCCTCTGCTGTCGAATGTAGAAAATCCTGAGGCAGAGGTGAAGTAAGTTACCTGAGGGGTGAAGTCTACTTCGATAGAATGAGGGCCTCTGGGGAAAGAAAGTTCCAGTCTGATTTGGGCTATCCAGGTCCCATCAGATTGGAATGAGACTTGAGGGACGGTGAATGTGTCTGTTTCGCCATCTATCGTAAATGTCAGAGTTGGGTTAAGTGCGTTTCCTGTTCTGTCCGTAAGCCCGCTTCCGTTGCTAGATGTGAGTGAGCCTGAGACATTGAAGAACTCGCCCGGGAGGGGGTTAGCAGTAATTTGGTCAATGGCCATGCTAGTGGATGATCGTACTGTGATGGTGTTGAGGACCTGTACTGCTGGGTTCAGGTCTTCTGACCCGTTGAATACGAATGTGATATTAACCAAGCCAAGTGGGTGGTTATGGGGAATATCGAACTCGAAAGCGACGCTGCCGTCGGCAGCGGTTACATCGGGATCTAACCATGTTTGGTGGAATCTGGCATGGATAGTCAGCCCCGACAATGGTGCTTCATTATTACTGAACTCAACTAGTCGGGTCGTAATTGTGGCTGTTTCTCCTCTGTTGACTATTGTGTTGATGAATGGGTTTGAATCTACGAATTGTGAGACTCCCATTACTAGGATCGAGGCGTCTCCCGTACCGGTGAGGTAGAATGGAGTCGAGTCGTTAACTACGCTTACGATTACGGTCCTGTCACCTCTTAGAACGCCATTTCCTAGGGTGTCTGTGGGGACTGTTACGTTGAAGGATCCAGTAGCATTTGTCGTGTAATTTTCAATCAACAACTCGCCGGGCTCGTCGAGGAAGAATACGTTGATTCCGACAGGGCCCTCGATCGATCTGTTCGAATCCACGGAGTCAAGAACTGTCCCTTCGATGATAAATGGCTGAAGAGCGGTGACCTGCGAAGGTATTGAGGTGATATCTACAGAACTGTCTACTTGCACAGTAAGATTGACGATGCTCTCATTTCCAATCCACCTTCCTGCTCCGGCAGTGGTTAGGTTATCAGTGAGGTCGTCTGGGGCGTGGACCCTTACATCGTAGAAACCAGGAGGGGTGGAGGCGGGGACTACTGGATTGAAGGAAAATCGCCCTGCAGAGTCGGTGGTCCCACTCTGCAGTAGCTGCTGCAGAGGCCCCCCCCAATCGAAATATAGATCCAGCGATACGCCAGAGATGGTTTCTGTGGCGTCTTCAATGTCAGTCACTGTGGATTCCACGATTAGCTGCTCTCCGGCAACTAGGATGATTGACTGAGGGGTTGACTCGACAACGAATTCAGTCTGTATGCCAATCTGGATAACTGACGAATCACCTGCATTGTAGTATGAGTCTCCTTGAGGAGGATTTACAGAGAAATCTAGCCTGATTTCTAGGTCATAGACACCAGAGGAAATCCCAGAGGGGATTTCGAAGGAAAGGTTGTAGGCACCGTTTGAAGTGTCTAACCATCCCGATGCAAGAGTGTATACAGTTGGCGAGGCTGGGAAGCCCCCGGGGGTATTGGGGAGTTCGGACGGAACATTAAGCAGAGCCGTAACGGAGGAGTTGTTGCCAATCACTTGGGTTATCAGAACCATGTCCATTGCAAATCCAGAAACCCAATTCGTCGACCCGCGTGCCGTCCACTCCTCACCTAACGTAGCTGAGGCGTTAGCAAGGCCTTTGACTCGCACTATCTCCGAGGTCGAGTTCGGACTTAGCCATGTGGAGCCACCGTAACTTAGCTCCCATGCATAGTCCCCGGGGTCCATGTCCAACTCTGGAGTGAAGCTTGTAGTAATCCTCCCAGAATCGGGGTCGGTTTGGTTCCAAACAGAATCGCCAGCGAAGTCTAGGTTGAAATCACCCTCGAAGGAAGCGAATGATGACCCGGTGTGGTCGGTGAGGAAAACGTCGGTATTGTGCTCTCTTCCCCTAATGGCCGGAGGTAGTGTATAATCGAAAACCACAAAGCTGCGAATTCCGAATATGTCACTAAACTGTTCTTGGTCGTTAGCATTAAGATCATCTGCATCGAACTGGAACCGAACTTCTACGGGTCCTGCTGGTAGAGGAACATCCGAGGATCCAAATAGCCAAGAAATCGAGAATTCCCCTGGTGATGACCCCCATGAAGAACTATTCAGATACCATGAAGAAAGCTGTTCGAAGGGTCCGGAAATATCTGATCTTCTCATCTCCAGAAATAGAGTGCCATTTAGGGGCGTTGGAGATGGGCCGCGACTTAGCACTGTACCGTTTAGGAATATGTTACTATCGATCTCTAGGATCGAGTTATTTGTGCCCTCTGCCTCAAGAACTACGGATAGATTAGGAGATAGTGTGATGTTGAACTGGAAGGGGAAGGATCCGGGCCTAGCATGGTATTCAGGGGGAGTCGCATTATTTTGGTCACTCGAGTGCCAGCCAAGGAATGAGATAGCTGCGCCAATTAGGCCTAGTGGTTCGGACTCATCGATTGGAACAGAGAATTCGTAGAACCCTCCGCCGGATACATCAGAAACAAGAGTTACCTCCCCATCTACTGAAGATGAAAAATTGAGGACAACCTGAAGATTGTCTACGATTGAGGGGTCTAGATTTGGGGAGCTAGACCATGACAACTGTCCTGAGACGGTGGTGTTTACTCCAATCCCCAGCATTGGTTCGGTGATTGGAGATGGCTCATTAATTGAAATTGATACATCGTCCGACACATTAAGCACCCATGGCAATGAAGAAAAGGTTGAGAAATCCAAGTAGCCAGTAATTCCTTGTGTCCCGACATAGCCCTTTTCTGAGGTAAGTATTACGAGAGATCCTAGTCCGGGCTGAATTACCTGTTCTGGAAGGCCGGTAAGATTGAAGGAGCCGTTGGAATCAGTTACCGCCGTGGCCACGATGTGCTCCTGAACCGCAGCTCTCCCGGGTATCTCTTCAGATAACTCTGGATCGACTAAATACAGGGTTACGGAGATATTGTTGGCAGCAGAGAGGTTGTCCAAGAAGACTAGGGTCCCATTTATCCAAATATGGTCGGAGATGGTGGTATTCCTCTCTACTGAATCTGGCCCCCAGGAATCCAGGGTCACGGATACCTGGGAAGCTGGAGGGCAGGCTTCGAATGGGAGCCACCCCAAATCAAGTTCCCCTTGGTTCTGATTTGTCTGCAAATGTACTTCTGCCCATCTAGTGAAATCCTTTCCGTAGACCTGGATTCCCTTGCCGTCCCAAGTTCCCCCGGAAAATCCTGTTACCTTCCTAGCAGGGATCCCGGCAACCCTAAGCATTGTGACGAATACAGTGGTGAATTCGTCGCAACTTCCCTGATGGGACGAATTCAAGATCCAGTGGGTCACGTCGCTTGTGTTCCAATGCCCGTCTGCTCTACCAGAGCCATCGTGGTTCCTTAGGAAAGTAATGGTTTCATTACCATTAATCAGAAAGTCCTGGATTGCAATGACCTTGTCCCATGCCGAAATTGCTCCAGACTGGTCCAATACACTTTGTGTTAGATTAGAAACAAATTCACTATTGTCGAGGAAGTCCTGGGGAAGGTCAAGTCCATATTCTGATCCAGAGAAGGATGTGCTATTATCCCTAATCTCTGTTCCAAGAATTACTTCTGGGGCATTCACGTAGAGAGCCTCAATGACAGCATTGTCCACAATTACATCTCTCGTAAAATTGGAGAAGTTTAGACCCGCGGAAAGGTCAATCCAAGTCGTATAGTTTACAACGTTGTGGGGTTGAATCAATTCTTGTCCTGGCCCAATGTAACCTGCCTCGTCAAATGTTATCTCCCATGAAAGTGGCCCGGAGTGGTTCCAAAACGACTGATCTGCCACGTCCTCGTCTGCAGAGAAATCGGGGATAATCTGCGAATTGCCGAATAGACTACTGTTTACCCCCCATGAGACTCCTGTGTAATAATCGTAGGTATGCCATCTCCAGTAGTGAACTATGGAAGGATCTAACCCCTCTGAAGTGTTTGTGGCTGTAAACATAAGTGAGTTTTCCATGATGTCGTCTAGTGGGTCAAAGGGGTCCCCAGGAGAGCCTACGCATTCGAGAATCCAGAAATCAGGGGGGCACTCTTCCCCATCTGGGACACCACCTCCGTCTGTATCTGGGTCCCTCCAATCGGTTCCTAGCTCCTCTTCTATGGTGTCTGGGATACCGTCACCGTCTGTATCCAGGGGATTTATGTCATCATCAGGGTTGTCTTGGGGATTTGTTCCATCGATGTATTCCTGCCCATCTTCTACGCCTCCGTTATCGGTGTCAGCTACGTTCCACAATGTGAACCAAACGTCAATTGTAAAATTTCCACCGTCCCCACCCAATATTCCGAAAATCATTTCACATCCTGTGGTGTTCTCGAAGTAGTTGTTAAGTCCATCTCCATCCGTATCCAATAGGTTGTGGCACGGCTCCCTGGGATCTGTCAAATTGAGAACTTCGGAGAGATCGTCCATCCCGTCTCCGTCGGTATCGGCCAGACTAGGATCTGAGAGGAATCCCCAGGTTGCCATCTGTTCTTCCCAGTCTGCAAGGCCGTCTCCGTCGGTATCCTTGTAGTCGTCGTCGCACCAAGGGTCGTTAATAGCCCCGGATGTTGCGTTCCAGCACCAGGAACCATTGATGAAAACGATGGTGTTTGAATTAGTAGGTGGGGGTGTGTCTACCCCCTCCATGAACACAGATTCCAATGAAGTGTAATTGAATGGAGTTCTAGTCCCATTAGGAGATATGTAGTAGGCATGCGGGGTGTTTCCCCTCCAGTCAACTGGGTCTGGGTCGATTCCAGTTGTAGAGTTGAGTGTGAGGGTGTCCCTACTAGCATCCCATTCTAAAATGAGGAATGTCAGCTCGAAGATTGATGTGCAAGGATCGGTCTGGCCCGGGAATCCCTCGTCCCCGTCACCGACGCCACCTCCGTCTGAATCTGAAACATTCCAAAGTGTGCAAGAATTATTCTCCTGCCAGTTCTGCAAACCGTCTCCGTCAAAGTCCCCTTCGTCGTTAATTCTGGTTGGATCGGTCTCTCCGGGATCTATGACCCCGTTTCCGTTCAAATCCTCTTCTCCGTCGTCCAAATGATCGCCGTCAGTATTGTTGCTCCTTGGGTCAGACCCCTGAGGAGGGTCCCCATAGGTTCCATTGAACTCTATTCCATCGGGGATTCCGTCGGAGTCGGTGTCTGATGAGGTCGGGTCGGTAAGAAGTACTAGTGCTTCAAATGAGTCATTGAGCCCGTCTCCGTCTGTGTCATTATTTTGAGGATCGGTCTGGGTAATACCATCAACTTCTGCAGTGAAAATCAGGCAACCACCGGGTCCAAGGGACAATACAGGGTTGCAGGGTGACTCTGTGATTGTCATATTAATTGGGCCGGGTCGAAAGTACTGAGTGGGGGGGAAGGTGGAACCGTTCCTTGTCCCCCATGCTGGGTTAACATACTCGTATATGTTGGCTAGACCGTCAGAGTCTGGGTCTCCGAAGGTGCCATCCTGATTAGAGTTCGAAGTTGGGTCCAAACCGTTTGCGGCCTCCCATCCATCAGGCATCCCGTCTCCATCGGTGTCCCATCCATTGGGGTCCTCGTCTTCTATCCCATCTCCATCGTCATCATTGGAGCTGCAGTCTGCATCTCCGTCGAAGTCACCGTCATCCGAGTCCACCATCCCATCGTGGTCATTGTCAAATGAATCGGAGCAAATGTTCCCCATCGGGTCCTCATCTGCCCCATCAGAGCCAGACCCTTGGATGACTTGCATTGCACTCTCTTCGTCCCAATCAGATACTGGTACTGTTCCGTTCCACCAAACACCATTATCGAGGACGTTGGCTGTGGATGGTTCATCCCAACCAACCGGAATTCCAAATAGATACTCGTTCAAGTTAGTAAGACCATCAGAGTCGGGGTCTCCAGTTGAGCCGTTATTTCCGGAGGATGATAGGGGGTCTAACCCATATTGCCATTCCCACCCATCTGGAAGGCCATCGTTGTCGGAATCCCAATCCTGAGGTTGAGTGTTGATTAGGAATTCAATACCATATGGCAATCCGTCTGCATCTTGGTCGTTGGTAGTAGCAGAAGCCTCGAAGATTCCCACTTGCATGCCAGCGATTCCAGAGGAAAGTAGGAAGAATGAGAATACTATCGCTGAACCTTTCTTTTTGGTAATTTCCGACCCTTCGTAATTACTCATTACGAACTGCATAGTTTTCGACCCCTAATTTATTGGCGCAAACTACGGGTCTTAAGAAGAATGGAGCGTAGTTCGGACAAGTGGGCAGGTCATATCAGTTCGACATCTTCGTCGTCGTACTTTTCCACCCCTATGGGTTCTTCCTGAGCAGTAACTGGAGCGGGTATTTCTGAGAGTTCGTCGGACTCCGCAGTTTCTGGTTCAGATAGTGACTCTATCATGTCCATCTGGGCCATCCATCTTCTTCTGTTAATTCTGCTCTGAACACCGGCGAAAAGAAGGATAACGCCCACAACAACAAGGACCAAGGATATTGGTCTTGGGTGGGAGATCTCATTGAGAATTATGTCCGTGAAAGAGCCAATTTCCACAATAGCATTTAGCGTGAACTTTGCGGTCTCTGACTCCGAGAAACTCTGCTCAGTGTCAAGAGGAGTTGCTGTAACGGTAATGGGTACAGAATCACCGTTATTTGCCGAAGAAGAAACGGAGATTTCCACCGTGAAAGTAGCCTCATCGAAAGCTTCAATCTCGATAAGTGGAGAACCGGAGAGACCCCCAATCCCCACACCCCAGCCGCTTTGGTCCACGTCTGCCTCAAGTAGAACTGTCATGGGGCTATTTCCTTCGTTCTTTACCTTCATCTGGATGGAATAGTCCTCACCGGGAGCCAGTTTCGTGTTCTGTGATACTTGAACTATCTCCAACATAGGTAGGTCTGCGTCAACCTCGAACGTCATTGGAAGGTCGAAATACCTAGGTTGTTCCTCTTCAATGTCTTCGACGATTCTAAGGAAAACAGTGTGATTACCTACTTCTACCTGGTTTGTCATTGTAACACTCACGAATACCTCTGTGAAATCACCCGGACCTAATGATATTCGGGGTACGGCTTCACCTTCAGAATCGGTAATCTGAAAATCCCACTGCCCATAAGCCTGGTTTCGATCCGTGTTCTCCTTCAGCGAGGAGGGGTTCTGAAGAAGCCACCACGATGCTGCGTCAAGCTCTGTTTCGCTGTTGGTTATCCTTGCCCTGAACTCCATATATGGCCTATCCTGACCTGGTGCGCATAACGAGACCTTCATGTGCCCCAAAGGAGTTCCGTCACAATCCTGTGAAATCTCACCCCTTATTCCAAATGTTCTCTGAATTGTGAAGGAGACCGTTGTAGCGGTAGAGGCGTTTCCACCACTAATTACCTCTATCTCGATCTCACCTATGTCATTGTCATCTCTGTCTACGCTTGGCTTAATACCAAGAATTAGGACCTGGGTATTGTGCCTCTCCAAGAGTGATGTGTGAAACGTTCCGTCACCTTCGTCCTGATCGATTCTCTGTCCGGTATTGTTATCATGCAACTGAAAAATTGCCTTTGACCTCTTCACAATGTCGATTCGGAACGTGTCTGCATCGAAACCTGTATTGAAAATCTCCAAAATAAATGGGTTAAATTCCCCGTATTCAGCGAACCTAGGGACAGTGGAATCCAGAGCATCCCCCCTCGAAGAGTTGGCTATTGGCACCTTATGATCTTCTGACCAAATTGAGACTACTGGAGGTTGATAAACATCTATCTTCTCCACACTGAGGGTGAGTGTGTCTTGATGTACGACAGAAATTACCCCTTCAACATCTGCCTCGGCGACGGCTCTGATTTCGATCTTCTTCGGCATGCCGGTAAGATCGTTTGGAGCAGTCAGAGTAACGGTTGGGTTCAATATTGTCCCACCTGAGCTCATTTCGTATCCTGCTGGAGAATCGAACTCAACTAACCAAGAGCTCCCCAACTCAGTTAGGACCTCGAGTTGAACATTCATTGATTTTGTAGAGTCCCCCCTATGCACCAGAACCATGGGTATTGGAGTAACCTTTCCGGGTGCAAAATATTCCACTCCACGATCGAACCTGTGCTTCAGAGAGACTCCGAACTGGTGCATCTCTATTGGTTCGTGCTCGATTTCAATCTCGTTCCCGCCTACGTCCCTAACTTTGAGAATCGCTGTGTACTCCCCGGAAGGTAGGCCGCTCTTGTAGGTGTGCAAGTATTTCCCAAAGATTCCAGTGCTAGAGTCTTCGATGTCTTCTAAATCTCCCGTAATCCTTTCATCTACCTCGTAATTCCCGCCCGGGCCCCGCAATAGGATGTGAACCCTGGAGATGTCACTCCTTCCGAAAGCACTGATTGCATCAATTGAGAACTGCATCTCCCTGTCCTCAATAATGTCATTGGGGAACCAGTCCAGTTCGGGGCCCTCGGCGATGTTTGCCCCCTCTCTCTGTACTACGATTATGCTATTCATCAGGGCATTACCATTTACTTCCACTTTGGAGAACTTATTGGCTTCGTTTTCTATCTTATTGAATGCGACCTCGGCAGTGCAATCTGACCCGCCAAATGGACTATCGCTGCTGTCGCATCCAGACATGCTAGCTCTGACTTTGATAATCAACCGCTCGTTATTCTTGACCTCGAAGGACTCAGAACCCCCAATTCCTACCTCGATAATCTCGTGGTCGAAGTCACAAGTACTTCCCCATGAAGAAGTGCATACTGACCCCCCGTAGGTAGTACTCCCAACGGATCCTGACGTGGTCAGTATAGAAACAGTCCAGTCAACGTTTGAGTTTTGGGGCCCCTCTGCCTTGAGGAAAAGTTCTACCGGGATGTAATAGGAATCGTTAGAATGAAATTGTCTACCGAAAAGTTCCATTGAAGACATCAATGAAATAGACATGAACTGAACATCGTCGTCCAGGGCACTGGAGACCAATTGCTCTTCATCGGCCGAGGGGGGCTGTGTTGTAATGAGTCCGTCCATTCCAGAGGTCTGGTTTTGTCCTGGCTCGGCAAAGTATAGTTTGTACAAATTAGCGTCAGGAGGACTTTCGGAGGCATATGATTTTCCAGAAGCTTGCAAATCGTTGGTATTTATTCCAAAGCCGTAGGGCACTAGAAGAAGTAAGGCAACGACAAAAGTTACGAGGGTCGTTTTGCGGATAGTCCGGCCATAACTGTGTTTTCGCACGATTGTGCGCCGCATCCGGGATGTTAAAGAGTTCGGGAGGTTAGAGCGAGTGATGCATCGGTTATCGCACGTTCTCGTCCGCTCGGTTGAAATCGAAGGTCGGGACTCGGAGGCCTGCAGGGGTACCCGAGCTGGTCAAAGGGGCCGGACTTAAGCTCC